>VOFG01003345.1_pt1 | contig 84515 bp, 151 predicted proteins | sample 5384171 | NCBI WGS metagenome assembly VOFG01 (sample SAMN12384726, study PRJNA508395) | human gut metagenome | isolation source: healthy gut F | host: Homo sapiens
GCGGTGCACGTAGATTTTCATCAAATTGGTGATTGGTAAGGATAAGATAGATGCTATCTGTGTGGTCATGTATGGCCTCGACGTACCAGCAGGACTCAGCATCTGTAAAGAAGGTCCCTCGTATGGCGCAAGCAGTCAGATTACGCCAGCCGTAAAAGGCAAACAGCCATGGTGCACAGCCACATCAAGCCGATTGATGCCAATAGAAGTAGTGCTATCAGCATGAACTTCAAAACCGTAGTATCTCGTAATGTGAGTTTTAGATTCTCTTGTACTCACTATTGTATTATTCATCGATCATTGAATGAATGTTATCCCCAGAAGCTGTTAAAATGGGGGGACCATTCGATTCTTTGACCCAGACTGCTGTTATACCATGTTGAATCCATACGACGCGTAGTAGAACATAATTGATACTTTATGGAGCAACTGCTACATTAGAATATAAAAAAGTACCGCCTACCATTAAATTCCATCCTGCATCCAGTGAATTGGCGGAACGTGTCGTTATTGATACATTAGGTAAAGACAAGCTTAAATGCGTAAAGTACGCCAGGGGAAGATTTTGCATGGCATTACAAGATAAACCAGGGTGCTTTGTTTTTTATTGGGATTCAAACCCTGAAATCGATAATACCTACTATCATCATGCTATAATAATAGATTAATATGGATGATACTGTATTATCTGCTATGGCATCAGCGGTATATGCTGAATATGCTATTGCATGGGTTGAAAGAGCATAAATAAAAATGTTTAATTTTGAGTATAAGTATAATCTATGTACTAATCCAATAATAGATTGTGATATTTGTATGTTTAATGATAAAAATCAATTAGATATTTTCTATCTTTAAAAGCACTGTTATATCAAGGATAATAGTGCTTTTTCATTGTATTTTTTATTTATATTTCTTCCGTAGACAGTATAGGTATAATATAGGTATATGGATGTGATGCAAGGAAGGACACAAAGTATTATATAAAGTATAATTCAAGTAGAAGCCAGATATAAACTGCTGTAAGTCTAATACATATTCTCTATGAGAGAGGTTACTTATGAATATAGTTATATCATTATTATTTGCTATAACAGATTATTGATGAAGCGCTATCAACCACAGCCTATTTTGATTGGCATGGGGAATCCTCATGATGTTCATCGCTTATGAGGGAAAATGGATTGATGCCATATTAGTTGATGGTCAATCTACAGGGTTCTTATATTTGATGCCATGGATATCGTAGGATAACGACATCTAATAAATATAGTTAATTTGGGCCTTATGATTATGACTTGTGCAGGCTATGCAAAATATATGGAATATATTGGGGCAGGAACGCGACTCGCGGTGATACTTTTATCCGCCTTTATATCGCCTTTTTAATCGACCATATATTGTGTTAGCCCTTATGTTTTTACTCAATATGGGATTAGCTATTTGTGTTCCCAATCCTTTGAGTCTTTCTCCTCATGATGGTCACAATGTATCCTGTTTTAGTTCGATTAGGTGTAAGTCCTGTAGGGGCGGCAGCAGTTATTGCTACGGGACACCTTATGGATGTAGGACCTGGGGCGGTGTCTACTTTATTGATTGCAAAGGTATTAAATATTCCTGTGCCAAACTATTTTGTAGGCTATCAGTTGAGGATTTATTTCTTAGTTGCTATTGTGACTGCCATAGCGCACCCCTGGTGGCAGAGATATCGAGATCGAATTGATGGCCCTATGGATGTAAAATCTTGAAAGCATTCTTAAAGCGCCTATTGGTCCCAAGCTATATATGATATTCCCATTATTACCATTGTGTTTTTATCTTAGGCTTTAGCCAGTATGGTTTTTCTGGTGTAAAGATGAATGTTACTCTTGCCATGATGCTTTTTTTGCCTTTGGCATTGCTCTAATGACAGAATTAATTGTCATCGAAATCTGAGAACTGTACTTAAGAGCACCACAGTTTTCTTTTGAAGGTATGGGGAATCAGTTCTTATGCAGTGACTCTTATTATAGGGGGGCAAATCTTTGCGCAAGGTTTGGTTAGCCTAGGCCTTATTGATTCGTTAGTTAGTACACTTCAAACACTATCCTTAAACTCTATTGGACTTACCTCTATTCTTGGAGGGGTATGCTAGGACTTAGTATGGTTACAGGTAGTAACGTAGCACCATTATTCACATTAGTTCCACTAGTACCTGATATTGTATCTAATCTTAGCTTGATCCGATTACCACTATGCTTGGCATGCAAAATGGAGCTAGCCTTGGTTTGTTCTTAAGCCCAATTAGTCCAGTTATGGTTGGTGTAGCTGGTGTAGCTCATAAATCGGTAGATTTACTTAGACGCACGGCTGTGCCAGTTCTTGTGGCATTACTAAGTTGTGCGGAATATGGTGCTTTTTTTTAATTTTAATGTAGAGTTACAAAACCCTCTTTACATGTTTTGTAAAGAGGGTTATTATATTCCAATATTAAATCATATGTAATTAAAATGGTTTCCTGTTAAAGTACAAGTTTTAGTGCTTTGCGGATAAAAGGGCCTTTCTTCGCCGGACGGTTCTAGAAGCCAGAAAGGATGTAATGAACGATCAAGTTTCTATTTCAACAGCAAATATTCGTGGTGCTTTTGGGGCATTTTTTATCCCTGGTATGTACACAGCTTTATGGGCTGGTTTTGTGCCATATTTAAAAGCAAAAGCTTAGTATTGGTGAAGATGTATTAGGTTCCATGATTTTTGTTGCTCGGTGTAGGTTCTTGTTTATCCATGGCTATAGCAGGTAAGCTTGTAGAAAGCTTTGGGTGTAAGAGAGTCGTTTTGTTAGCTAGCTTTATTGGTATGGTATCTCTTGCCATCGTTACTATGTGTCCTACTATTGCTACAACAACAGTAGCCCTGTTTTTTTTGGTATTGGTGTAGGCCTTAGTGGTGCTTCTGCTAATTTACAAGCTATCCTAACAGAAAAGGTGAGCAAAAAACATTTAATGGGCGCCTATCACGGTGGCTGGAGCTTAGGTGGTTTTGCTGGTGCCGGTGTTTTGCTCGTGCTTTTAAAAATCTTATCGCTGCCTGTTAATCAAAGTATTTGGGGACTTCTCATCGTACTATTTATTGCGATGGTTGTAGTTAGCCAATTTATGTTGACCTTTGGTAGTGATCCAAATGCAAAGGTTACTAAAAATCTAAAGCCCATTGTCCTTTCATCCAATCGCTCTTATTTTTGGTTTATTGTCCTTTGTTTCTTACTTGGTAGAAGGTGCTGTAGGGGATTGGAGTGCATTATATTTATTTGAAGATAAAGGGATTGTTATTCGAAGAGGCTGTCATGGGTGTAATGCTCTTTAATGGTACTATGTGTATAGGCCGTTTGCTTGGTAATAGATTAGGTAAACACTTAACATCAAAGCAAGTTGTTGTTGGTGGCTACTTACTTGGCTCTATTGCGATGGGGCTTATCGTGTTCTTGCCAGGTCATGCATCCATGTATACTTACTTATTATTGGGTATTTCATTAGCTATGATAGTACCAAACCTATTCTCTGCAATGGGGAACAAAATGTCATTCTATGACACAAGCGGTGGCAACATCTACACAATGCTCGGTTATATGGGGATTTTGATGGGACCTGCATTGATTGGATTCATTGCTCATGGTACGAGTCTTACCATTGCATTCATCGTCTTGACTGTATTGCTTGTTATCAGTGCCGGTATCGGTAAATATGCATACCATTTAATGAGTAAAGACTGTGGTCTTAGTGAAGAACAAATTTAATAGCCTTAATTAAGGAGCTACGATTTTCGTATCGTAGCTCCTTTTTTTCATATTTTTATATTTTATGTATTTCACGCATTAAAAAGCCACAGGTCTAGAACCTGTGGCTTTTAGAACTATCATTATATAGTGATTAGATTAGCGGTCGCCGTTAAAGATAGAGTTTTTAACAAGTACGTAGTCTACTTTGCGAATGGCTTGTAGAGTCGTACCGCCAGCGTAAGAGATAGCGGATTGTAAATCTTGTTCCATTTCAATTAATGTATCGAAGATAGAGCCTTTGGAAGGAATGAAGATCTTTTTGCCTTCTACGTTTTTACGTTCCCCTTTTTGGAACTCAGAAGCGGAACCGAAGTATTCTTTTACAGCTTACCGTCAACGAATTTTTTCTTCCCCTGGAGATTCTTCATGACCAGCAAATAGGGAGCCAATCATAACCATGGTAGCACCAAAGCGAATGGATTTTGCGATGTCGCCATGGTCACGAATACCGCCGTCAGCGATGATAGGTTTAGTAGCTGCTTTTGCGCACCAGCGAACAGCAGCCAATTGCCAGCCACCAGTACCAAAGCCGGTTTTCAATTTTGTGATACATACTTTACCAGGACCGATGCCTACTTTAGTCGCATCAGCACCAGCATTTTCTAGTTCACGAACTGCTTCTGGAGTGCCTACATTACCAGCGATAATGAAGGTTTCAGGTAAGTTCTTTTTATGTATTGGATCATTTCGATGACCGCATTGGAATGACCATGTGCAATATCAATAGTGATATATTCTGGGATTAAGTTTGCTTTCTTAAATTCATTAACTAAAGCAAATTCTTCAGCTTTTACGCCGATAGAAATAGAAGAATATAGGTTAAGGTCGTGCATGCGTTTTACAAAGTCCATACGACGTTCTGGTTGAAAACGATGCATGATATAGAAATACCCTTCACGAGCTAATTTTTCAGCCAACTCTTCGTCGATAATAGTTTGCATATTAGCAGGTACTACTGGCAAGCGGAATGTGCGTTTACCTAATTTTACATGTGTATCACATTCGCTACGACTGGAGACAATACATTTATTAGGAATCAGTTGTACGTCTTCATAATCAAAGATGTTAGTTGTATTAATCATAGTTTCTATATCTCCTTTGAGTATAATAAATTGAACCTGTACCATTATACAAGAGACTCATAAAATTTTCAATACGTTCGAATATTTTGTTTGGTGTAAGGGATAAACTGTAGTACAATACAAGTAGATTGTATAAATAATATATTCATTTATAGATATATGGTAAAAAGGAGGTTGATTAATGTGGAACAGTCTAAACCCCGTATGCTTGCTGAAGCTGGCGTAGCAATTGCCATTGCTCAAGTGTTGTCATTTATTACGATTTTTCATATGCCACAGGGGGGGCTCTATTAAGGCGGCAGCTTTGGTACCACTCATGATTTACGCATATCGTTGGGGCGGAACACGAGGTATCTTCGTAGGTGTTGTATATGGTATATTACACTTTATTTTAGGCTTTAAATCATCTGTTCATTATTTAAGTATTGTATTAGACTACTTGGTTGCTTACGGTGCTATTGGCGTTTGTGGTTACTTTAAAGATTCTCTTTCTGGACTTATCACTGGATCCATCGTAGGTATTGTATTGCGTTGGGGGGCATCTGTTACGAGCGGTGCTGTAGTCTTTGCTAGCTATGCTCCCGCAAAAGGGCAGAATCCTTGGGTTTATTCCATGATTTATAATGCATCCTATATGGTACCAGATGGCCTTTTTTAAATATTGCAGTTTTACTATTCATTTACCAAGGTGTTAAACGAGGTTTACAACGTCGTGGATAAATTAGGTTTAATTATTTTGGCTGGAGGACTCAGCACTAGAATGGGGCAACCTAAAGCTTTGTTGCCTTGGATTAATGGTGAAAGTCTTATATCTCATGCCCTTCGTAAGGGATTAGATGCAGATGTTCAAGATATTCTTATTTCCATCGGTGATGACGAGCAATTAGGACTTGCTATACAGACTCATATTATAGATACATTATCGAACGATGAGAAAAATAAGGTTTCTATTGTTCGTGATTCTGTTGGGCGATGCGGACCTTTAGGGGGCTGTATAGCACTCTAGCGGTTGGTACTAGTTCTGCTTATGCAGTAATGGCAGTAGATATGCCATTCATGGAAATGGATTTGTATTATGATTGGCTCTATCAAGTAGATCATAATGATTGGAATGCCATTGTCCCATATAGTGAAAGTGGTAAATCTGAGCCGATGGCCGGTATTTATAGGCCATATATTGCGTCCTTAATTCAATCTATTCTTGTTAGTGAAGATGTGTCTTTGCATCATGCTCTTGATGTTATTGGTCATGTTGAATCCATTGATGCTTGTGACTATAGCTGGGAATTAAGTAATATTAATCGCTTTGAAGACTATCAATGGGCGCGAGCTTTGGCGGAAAAATGAATTCCGCCGTGTACCTTTAATTAGTGTGGTCGCATCGAAACGTAAAACAGGTAAGACTACTGTTGTAACGCGCCTTGTGTGTGAGTTACAAAATATCGGTTTATCGGTTGGTGTAGTAAAAAGCGATAAGCATGGCTTTCAGATGGATCATGAAGGAACAGATACAGACCTTGCCTATAAAGCTGGGGCTGATGCGGTTGCTATTGCAGGGCCTACTGAAACAGCGATTCGCATACGTACAAAAGAACAATCAAATCTGTATGAAATATCACAGTTTATGCCCGTAGATATAGTTATACTAGAAACGAGATCCCAAGGGATTGCCCCAATTATAGAGGTTACTCAAGAGGGATATACGGAAGAGCTGATCTCGGACCCAATGGACCGAGTGGCGACGATAGAAATTAGCAAATTGGATCAAGACGTACCTGAATTGGTACGCCACATACAGGAAATGATGAGGAGTTTAAATGGCCGTCGTTACTGTTGAGAAGGCGCTCCAATTGTGGGATGAAGCCTTACAAACGCAAGTTCATAAAGTTGAAACAATAGATGTTAAGGCTGCGAAGGGGTACGTGTTAGCAGAGGACATTATTGCGCCAACGGATGTACCTGCTGCTTTTTTTCAAAATCTGCTATGGATGGTTATGCCATCGCCTACGAAGAAGGTCGTAATGAATATATCGTTGACGGTATTATTGGTGCTGGTGTTGTATGGGAACATCCCGTAAAGACGTTGGTCATGCGGTGCGTATTATGACTGGTGCACCGGTACCAGATACATGTGATACTGTCATCATGCAAGAACAAGTGGTTGGCACTGGTGAACCACAAACTACAATTACGATTCAAGGCAAATATCATTGTGGTGATCATATTATTCCACAAGGTGAGGAGTGTGTTGCCGGCACCATTGTGATCCCACGTGGTACAGAGGTAACATCTACAGTACAAACCATTTTGACGGGGCTAGGTATTGACGGAGATATCTGTTAATGCCATGCCTCGTGTATTAGTTCTTACCTCTGGCCACGAGGTTATTGAACCTGGTGAAAGTTTAACACCTGGTAAAATCTACAACTCTAATCGAGCTATGATTTGTGGGCTCTTAGAGGACTTAGGTTTCATAAGATAACACATTATCATGTAAGTGATGCTCCGGAGGAGTTAGACTCTGAAATCAACCATGTGTTGAAGCTTAGTGAAGAAGCAGATGTTATTATCAGTTCTGGTGGTGTGTCGGTAGGCCTTTTCGATACGATGCCTCTTATTTATGAAAAACTGGGAGCAAATCTATCTATCCCGTATTCAAATGCGACCGGGTGCAGCATCTTATGGTGCTTGTAACCCCTAAAGGTCAAATTATTTTTGGCCTTTCTGGTAATCCAGGGGCTGCCTTTAATGGGTGGCATTTAATCGTAGCACCTACCTTGAAGCGTTATAAAGGGTTGGCTAATTGGACGACTCCAGTGGTGGCTTGTGTAATGGATACAGAAATCTTCAAACGTAATGTTTTTGATCGCTATGTACAAGGAAAAGTCATATTTGGTGGTGGGGTCCCACGCTTTGTGGCTAACCGCCATTTTAATAGTAGCAGTATGTTAGGCCTATATACGGTGAATGCATTGGCATGTATTCCGCGTGGTGTACATGAAGTACATCCTGGTGATACCTTTAATGTATATCTACTAGGACTATTACCTGCTGTATAGGTCTTTATATAATATGTATTTATGTCATCTAAAATTCTGTTGACCGCAGATAAATAAATATATGATAATAAAAGCATCCCTTGGAGTATTAAGGGATGCTTTTTGTATGTGGAGCAATAGGGCATAATGGACTATTTTGACTATTCATATAAACATAATTACATAGAGTTTAGTAGCAACATATATAGGGGTAGTACATATCATTATAACTGGCATGCAGAAACTGAGATTTTATCTTGTTAAAAGGTAGCGTTGAGATGAGTTGCAATGGTGAGGTTTTTACGCTGAAACCTCTTGATGTTGTAATTATTTCTCCTCAAGTAGGGCATGCAACATTAGCCCTTGAAGAGGATACTATAGCCTTTGTTACTCATGTAGGTAACGAATTTTACCAACAGTATGATTCTGATTTTGGGACGTATCAATTTATTTTACGTTCTGATGATAGTACGCGTCATAATGAATTCTTTACAACCTTACGCCATCATGCTGCTATGACGATGTTATTGATGATTAAAGGTGAAAGCCCAGTACATCGAATGTGGATAGAACACCATTACTTAGCTTTGGCTGGTGATGTATTTAGAGAGTTTGATCCCATAAAAAGGTTCACGAAAATGCTAGACCTGGCGATATAAAACCGGCATCTTTTGATAATATGATTGCCTATATTGATGAGCATTATGAGCAGAAAATAGAGTTAGAGGATATTGCAAAAATTGGGGGCTATAATGTTGCTTATACATCGCAGTTTTTTAAACGACAAATGGGGATTTCCTTTGTTGAGTATGTATTGCGGTTGAGAATCCGTGATGCTACTGTTCGATTAGCTAGTACGGATGAGGCTGTTGCAAGAATTGCAAGTGATTGTGGATTTGCCGATGTGAAAGCCTTTTAATGTGGCTTTTAAAAAGTATTTTAATATGACTCCCACAGAATGTCGTAAGCACGTAAAGGTATTGGCCGTAAAACTGTTTTACAAGATTGGAAAGAAATAATTTCTGTAGACAACCAAGATGTACTTGATGTGTTGCATTCGTTCTTGTCCTATGAAGATGATTCACGAGCTAAGAGCGAATTGGAATTTATGAGCAAAAATTGGAAGCTTTGAAAGAAAAGTTAGCCGATGTAGTAAAGGATTTATAAAGCTGTTTTATTATATTTCTATGGTAACTAGATTATTATAGTAGCTAATTCTTATAGTAACTCTATTCGTATGATAAACGTTTTGCGGTAATTTATTTTTGATGAATTTATGACATATATAGAAAGATTAGAATTGGGTAAATTTCTATATTAAGAAAAACCTATAAAGTTATAAATAAAAAGCACTACTGTTGATAAGTAGTGCTTTTTTACATGTATTTTATGGGTGAATTTATATATCAATACACTCTAAAAAATACAGTAAATCGAGAGAAATCTATATTTTTCTGTGGATTTTACTATAAAACTACCTTTTTAATTTGGATAGTTATATTCTCCAAACTGAGTAGAATATACTTCATCAGGAGTAAAAAAATTAGTAAGTTATAATTTTGGAGGATACATGAATCAAGTAAAATTTATGGAAAACGTAGGTAAAGTTGCAACTGTTACTGCTGTAGCTATGTATGTATCTTACTTCCCACAAATCATGCACAACCTAGCTCATCCAGGTACAGGTGATTGGATCCAACCACTTGTAGCTGCGATCAACTGTACATTATGGGTAGCGTATGGTTTGTTCAAAGAACATAGAGATATTCCAGTAGCATTAGCCAATGCACCTGGCATCTTTTTTGGCTTGGCAGCAGCTATTACAGCGGTTATGTAATTTAAAGAGTAGAAACATAAAACTATAATTTATTGACATGTAAAATAAGATTACTGTTGACCGTTGTTAATTATATATATCATAATGAATGCATCTCTTAGATTTATAAGAGGTGCATTTTTTATGTGAATAAGAGAGGTTTTTTGTGGTTAATAGTACTGACTCTATTAGTGTATATAGACAAATTTTTAATGCCGTTGTGCGTCCTAACTTATGGTTGCCATACTTTCAGGCTAGAGGAACTTTAAGTGGTTCTATAAAAGGTATTATATTTTATATAGTATTAATGCTATTTATCATGACTTTGGGGGATAAGCGTCAATTTATTAAAACCTGAAGCTACAACAACATTAGCCGAACTTTTAATTAATCCTACTCTTGCAAGGAATATAGTAGGTTCATTTTTAACTTTTTTATTGTTATGTCTGTTGTCTTTGTGCCTGTCTTTTTATTGATAGCAAGAGGGCCGACGCAACATTAACATTAAATCGAGTTTTTATGGTATATTTATATGCTTATTCTGAAATATTTTTAGTTAAGAGTATAGAGTTATTTATTTTTTCACTTATGTCTGTTTTTTGTACTGACAAATATTGTTAATATGGTTTTTGCAGGCGCGGTAATTTTTGGGACAACCTTAACCTGTGGACTTTTACAGATAGTGCTGTTTTTTAAAACGTTTAAAATAGCTCTTGATATTCCGTATTTGACAATAGCAGTAGCTGGTGGAATCGGCGGAGGTATTTCTATACTTACCTTATCTCTGTTAGAGAAAATTGGCTTATAAAACTTGGTGTTTAATAATTATTGTTAAATTTTTAGGGAGCATATAGCTAATATGGATTACTTTCACTACACCTATAAACACAATCACATAGATTTCAATAGTGATATATATAAGGTTAGTACCTATCACTATAACTGGCACAGTGGCGTAGAAATCCTAATCTTACTAAAGGGCAGAATCGACATGAGTTGTAATAGTGAGGTTTTTACAATGGAACCTCTTGATACGATTATTATTTCTCCTCAAGTTGGTCATGCTACATTGCCCTTAGAGGAGGATACAACGGCTCTCGTTATTCATGTAAGTAAGGAGTTTTTCCAATATTTTGATCCTAACTTCGGCATGTACCAATTTGTATTGCGATCAGATAAAACTAATCGGTATAATGAATTCTTTACATCACTACGTCATCGTGCTGCACAAATGATGTTGTTAATGGTAAATAGTGAAAGTACTGATCGTCAATTATGCTTGGAGAATCATTATTTAGCCATGATGAGTGATATATATCGGGAAATTGATGCGGTTAAGACTATCCCTGTACATACAAAGCCTGCTGATATGACTGTAGCTACCTTTGATAAAATGATTGCCTATATTGATGAAAATTATAAGCAGAAGATAGAGTTAGAAGATATTGCAAAGATAGGTGGTTATAATGTGAACTACACATCTCAATTTTTAAACGTCAGTTAGGTGTTTCTTTTTCTTGAGTATGTATTGCGCTTGAGATTGCGAGAGGCTACAGTCCGTCTTGTTAATTCTAATGATGGGGTCGCACATATTGCTAGCAGTTGTGGATTTGCAGATATTAAGGCCTTCAATGTGGCATTTAAGAAGCGGTTCCATACAACTCCATCTGAATATAGAAAGCAAGCAAAAAAGAGATGGGGCGTAAAACAAAGTTACATGATTGGAAGGAAATCATCTCTACACAAGAGGAGGATATTATTGAGCTATTACAATCTTGTTTACCTTATCAATCTGAAGCTAGACAAAAGGTTGAATTAGATGAAGCCAATCAAATGTTAGAGGATGTGAAAGCACAGCTTGAAGCTATTGTTAGTAAGTTGAAGTTATAGTAGTAAAGATTAAATACGCTAGTAAGCAAACAATATTGTCATAATTTTGTAACTGATTTTAGGCATATATACAATCATTAGGTATAGGTAATTTTGTATATTCTAAAGTAATTGGTTATTAGATCGTGAAAGAGCACTACCTTTTGATAAGTAGTGCTCTTTTTTGATATTTTGAATAGGTGTAATTGTATATTTTACATAGGTAAAAAAATATAATTATATAGGTGATTTTGTATGAATTTAGCGTGCTTTCACAAGCAAAAAATCAACTTATAAATTGGATAGTTATATCCTGTAAAAAAGAGTACAATGAAATCATCGAAAGGAGCTAAGGTTCCGAAACAGAAATAATCACGTCTTAAATAATGAAGTCTTTTGGAGGTTTGCGATGAGTACGAAGGAACAACAAGTACAAGAAATGACAAATAAGATAGCTAATTTTCATTTCTTATATGGCAAAGGTATTGCCTGATGATGTACAAGAAAAAATTCATGAATTGGCACAGGATGAAAAAAAAAATCCTATGGCTAAATCTATTTATGAAACAATGCAACATAATATGGATTTAGCAGCTCAGCTTAATCGTCCTTCTTGTCAAGATACTGGTGTATTACAATTTTGGGTGAAAGGTTGGATCTAATTATCCCTTACTAGGAGAATTAGAAGATATTCTAAGAGAAGCAACTTATAAGGCTACACAAGAGGCTCCATTACGATTGAACTGTGTAGAAACTTTTGATGAGTTTAATACTGGTAAAAATATTGGCCTCACTGCACCTTATATTCACTGGGATATCATTCCTGACCGTGATGATGTAGAAATCTTCCCCTTATATGGCTGGTGGCGGGTGTTCCTTTGCCAGGGTCAGGTAAAACATTGATGCCTGGTGAAGGCTATGAAGGTGTTGCTAAGTTTGTTCTTGATTTGATGACAAGCTATGGCTTGAATGCATGTCCTCCATTATTGGTAGGTGTTGGTATTGCTACATCTATCGATACCGCTGCTGGATTATCTAAAAAGCATTAATGCGCCCTGTATCTTCAAAAGGACCTAATGAAAAAGCGGCTTATATGGAACAATTGTTAGAAGATGGAATTAATAAGATTGGTATTGGACCTCAAGGTATGGGTGGGGATAAAACTGTTTTAGGTGTGAACATTGAACATGGAACACGTCATCCATCTGTTATTTCTTGTGCTGTTAGTGTAGGTTGTTGGAATCATCGTCGCGGCAATATCGTATTTGACAAGGATGGTAATTGCACAGTTAAATCTCATAAAGGAGTGACATTATAATGGCTAAGAAAATATTAACTACACCTATTCAACAATCTGATTTAGCAGGCATTAAGCCAGGCGATGTGATTTATTTGACTGGGCATATTACAACCTGTCGTGATATGGGGCATCGTCGTGTGGTAGAAGAAGGTAAACGTTACCGGTTGATGTTAAAGATGGGGCTATACTTCATGCAGGACCAATTATTCGTACAATAAGCGATAATGAATTTGAAGTTGTATCTGTAGGACCTACTACATCTATGCGTATGGAAAAATTTGAATATGAATTTGTTAAAAAGACAGGTGTACGTCTCATTGTAGGTAAAGGTGGAATGGGTCCTGAAACAGCACGTGCCTGCAAAGACTTTGGTGCACTACACTGTGTGTTCCCTGCAGGTAATGCCGTACTTGCCGCTACAGAAGTCGAAAAAGTAGAATCTGCTAATTGGAGAGAATTAGGTATGTGTGAAACTTTATGGACTTTTTAAGGTTAAAGAATGTGGTCAGCTCATTGTATCCATCGATGCGGAAGGGAATAACTACTTTGAAAATAAAAAAGTAGAATACAATGCGAAGAAAGAAGAAGTGTTAGAAGAAATCTATAAACACGTAAGCTTCATTAAATAATTGCATTGTAAATATTAACTAAATAGGAGGATTATACGGATTTTGTAGAATCCTCCTTTTTTGTACCCCTTTTTTAGGTATATTACAAGTATTGGGAGGTATTTATGGATACGAGTGTAATGATAACTCTTGGCTTCTTGGTATTTGCCATCGTCATGTTTGCATGGGAGAAAATCCCATTGTCTATTACCGCTATGGTTGTAGCTGTCGGCTTACATCTAAGTGGGGTATTATCTGCTAAAGATGCATTCGCAGGTTTTTGTAGATCCAAATGTGTTGCTCTTTATGGGTATGTTTGTTATTGGTGAAGCTTTTTTGCAACAGGCGTAGCAGTGGGGGTAGGGAATGTAGTTCATAAGTTTGCTAAAACTGAAACATCTTTACTTGTAGCTGTTATGATGATTACAGGCATTTTATCTGGTTTTTTATCTAATACTGGTACAGCCGCTGTACTGATTCCTGTAATTATCGGTATTTGTAAAAAAGTGGCTTTAAACAAACTAAATTGTTGATGCCCCTCGTATTTGCCGTTGCTATGGGTGGTAATATTTCTCTAATTGGTGCTCCTGGTAATATGATTGCCCAAGCGGGCTTGCAACAAGCAGGCTTAGGCTCTTTTGGTTTCTTTGATTATGGTCTAGTAGGTTTGCCGATTCTAATCGTTGGTACTATTTTCTATGCTACAATTGGTAAACGTTTCTTACCAGATGCTCCAAGTCATCAACCAGATGGTGCCTTTGAAGGCAATGACGATTATAGCCATGTACCGTCTTGGAAAAAAATGGACTGCTGCAATTGTATTGATATTAACAGTTGTGGCTATGATTTTTGAAAAACAACTAGGTGTAAAACTCTATGTAAGTGCTTGGGTTGGTGCCCTTGTGTTGGTGGCTACTAATGTTATTAGTGAAACCGCAGCGGTTAAATCCATCGATATGAAAACAATCATGCTCTTCGCTGGGTCTATGGCTCTTGGTGATGCAATGGTTAAAACAGGCACTGGCTCTGTAATTGCAGATTTTATTGTTAACAGCCTTGGTGCTAGTCCATCTCCAATTGTTGTTCTAGTAGTAATCTTTTGTGCTTGGTGTATTCATGACGAACTTCATGTCTAATACTGCTACCTGTGCATTGTTGGTTCCAATCGGTCTTAGCTTAGCATCTCAACTTGGATTTGATCCAAAAGCAGTTTTAGCGGCTATTGTAATTGCTAGCTCCTTAGCATATGCTACTCCAATTGGTATGCCTGCGAATACTATGGTATACAACATTGCTGGTTATAGCTTCATGGATTATGTGAAAGCTGGTTTGCCACTCATCGTTGTATCTAGTATAGTAGCGCTTATATTGTTACCAATTTTATTCCCATTTTAATGAGATAATATAGGTTTTTTTAGAAAGAGCCCTAATGTATGTTAAATTAGGGCTCTTTCTCATATGTGCAATAGGTAGTGATAAACGTATTAGATAATATAATTTAGCTATTAGATGTTTTAGATGTATTATACGTATTATACGTATTTGACGTATTAGATTTTCTATACGTCTTAGGCATCTTAGATCTATTAGATATATTACTAAATTTGTTAAGGATTAATATTAGACATACGTAATACTTTCATATATAATAGATTACTGTAGTTGTACAAATATACATCTACAGTAGACAATTAATATTAAATAGTAAAATATTAGATAATATGTTTAAAGTTGTTATATAGTTGATAGATGGCCATGGTGCCGAGGAGGCTTTATGTTAAGCGATATTGAGATTGCCCAACAGAATAAAATGGAAAAAATTCAGGTTATTGCAGATAAATGTGGATTAACCCCTGATGATATTGAACAATATGGTCATTATAAAGCGAAGATTTCCTTCGATGCTATTCGACGTTTAGAAGATAAGCCAGATGGTAAATTGGTGTTAGTTACAGCTATTACACCAACACCAGCAGGTGAAGGTAAGTCTACAACGAGCATTGGTCTCGTACAAGGTTTACAAAAAATCGGTAAAAATGCTATTGCTACATTGCGTGAGCCATCCTTAGGTCCTGTGTTTGGCATTAAGGGCGGTGCAGCAGGGGCGGTTACGCTCAAGTTGTACCAATGGATGATATTAACCTTCATTTTACAGGTGATATGCACGCTATTACAGCAGCTAATAATTTATTGTCCGCTATGATCGACAATCACATCCATCAAGGCAATGAATTGCAAATCGATTTGCGTCAATTATCTTGGACTCGTGTTTTAGATATGAATGACCGTGCCCTTCGTAATGTTACCGTAGCACTTGGCGGTAAAGTGTGTGGTTTCCCACGAGAAGATCACTTCATGATTACTGTTGCTTCTGAAATCATGGCTATTCTTTTTGCTTGGCTAAAGATTTAGAAGATTTGAAAGAACGCTTTGGTCGTATCGTTATCGGCTGTAATTTAGCAGGTGAGCCTGTTTATGTTCATCAGCTAGGTTGCCAAGGTGCGATGGCCCTTCTTATGAAAGATGCTATAAAGCCGAATTTAGTACAAACATTAGAACATACACCAGCTATCGTTCACGGTGGTCCATTTGCTAATATCGCTCATGGTTGTAACTCCATCGTAGCTACAAAGCTTGGTCTTAAATTAGGCGATATCGTAGTTACTGAAGCTGGTTTCGGTGCTGACTTAGGGGCTGAAAAGTTCCTCGATATCAAATGTCGTTACGGTGATATTTTCCCTGATACAATTGTAATCGTAGCTACATTGCGTGCTCTTAAAATGCATGGTGGTGTGCCTAAACAAGAACTTAGCACTGAAAATGTTGAAGCTGTTACAAAAGGTTTCAGCAATTTGCAAAAAGCCATCGAAAATATGCGTTACTTCAATGTACCTGTATTGGTAGCAATTAATAAATTTGCTACTGATACCAATGCAGAGATTGCTGAATTGACTCGTCTCTGTGATGACTTTGGTGTACCTGTAGAGCTCAATGAATGTTGGGAAAAAAGGCGGCGAAGGCGGCATTGATATGGCGTAAAAAGGTCGTTGAATTGCTTGAAGGGTTCTAAACCAACACCTAAATTTGTATATGCTTTAGAAGATAGCTTAGAAGAAAAGGTAAATAAAATCGTTAAAACCATTTACGGTGGCGATGGCGTTATCTTTACAGATAAAGCTAAAAAAGCAAATTAAACAATTAGCTGATTGGGGTCTTGATCGTTTACCTGTATGTATGGCAAAAACACAATACTCCTTATCTGATAATCCAGCTTTATTGGGGGCACCGAAAGGATTTACTATTACCGTATCCGATATTCGCGTTGCTAATGGAGCAGGCTTTATCGTATGCCGTACCGGTGATGTAATGGTTATGCCTGGCCTTCCTAAACGTCCTGCCGCTCTTAATATGGATATCGAAGCAGATGGTATGATTAAAGGTTTATTCTAATATAAATTCCTTTGTAGTAGACATTTTCTTAACTACCCATAGGTAGTGTCTGCTTTCACTAGTTTATATAGTGTGTTACCTGTATATTTTTTATAGAAATGACAAAGCGATAACAAGGATAGCTTGTTATCGCTTTTACATGAGGTCTTGTTATGAATTTAGTAGAACAACGTGTTGTAGATTTTGTAGCAGCTACTGCATCTAAAGAACCAACTCCAGGTGGTGGCGCCATTGCGGCCTTAACGGCTGCAACTGGTGCAGCATTAGCAGAAATGGTAGCGAATTTAACCTTTGGTAAAAAGGATATGAAGATGTTCAATCTGACATGAAAGATCTTCAAGCTAAAGCGGAATCTATTCGTAATCGCATGCTCGAATTATCTCAAGCTGATGCAGATGTATTTAATATCTTTATGAATGCCTTAGGTTTGCCAAAGAATACAGATGAAGAAAAGGCTAAACGTACTGCCGCTATTCAACAAGCTTATAAAGATGCTGCGATGGTTCCCTTTGAAATCGGAGAGTTAGCCTATCAAATCTTTGATTTAGCAGAGTTAGCATCTAAAAAAAGGTAATCAAAATCTTATTACTGATGGTATTATTGCTGCAATCAATGCTCGAGCTGCAGTAAAGGCGGCATTCCTAAACGTACGTATTAATTTATCAGGTATTAAAGACGAAGCATTTGTAGTTGATATAACCACAAAAATGAATGCTATTGAAACAGGTTTAGATGATAAAGAAGCGGCAATTATAGCGTTATATGTATAGCCAGCTCAAAATAGCAGTTTAAAACAGCAGATTAAAATAACAAGATATACGACTGTATATACTAATAAATAATACCATGGATGATTTCGAACGATTAAGGTTTTTAAAATTTAATGTTCGGAAAAATATCGAAAGAGAACTTATTATTTCTTTTTTAAAAATAATGAGTTCTCTTTTTTTTCTATTGTTAAAATCCGAACGATAGTGTAAAATAAATGGGTGTTATTTCGAGGTTTGATGTAGGAGACATTATGACAGATCAAAAACAAATGAATACGGTCGATAGTATGTTGCCCAATACCACAGCTCTTTGCCTTTGGTTTACAAAGCATGTACTTGCCATGTATGCTGGAGCTGTTGTTGCGGTACCGATTATCGTGGCACAGGCGATGAATTTTACCGGTAGAAGGATTTGATTCGCCTTATTACAGCCGACTTGTTTACATGCGGTATTGCCACCATTAATTCAAACATTAGGTTTTGGTAAAATTGGTGGGCGTATTCCTATGATCCAAGGTGTTACCTTTGCATCTGTCGGACCTATGACTATGATTGGGGCTCAGCATGGTATGACTGCCATTTACGGTGCCATTATTGTAGCAGGTCTATTTACTTTTTATACTAGCTCTATTCTTTAGCCGTCTAATTCGACTGTTTCCCACCTGTTGTAACAGGGAACAATAATTACTCTTATTGGGATTAATTTGATGCCAGTTGCCATTAATTGGATGGGGGGGCGGTATAGGAAATCCAGAATTTGGAAGTTTTATACGAACATAGGACTTGGGTTTCTTACGTTCTTAATTGTTGTCTTTGTATACAAGTTTGCTAAAGGTTTCTTAAGGAATCTTTCTGTATTAATAGGCTTGATCGCAGGCACAGCAATTGCCTTTGCAATGGGTGTTGCTAATTTTGATGAAGTTGGTCGATCTCAATGGGTTGCGTTTCATTGAACCATTCTATTTTGGTTTGCCAACCTTTGACTGGGCTTCTGTATTATCTATGATTATCGTCATGCTCGTTGTTATGGTAGAGACGACAGGTGATAGTATTGCTATTGGTGAAATTGTGGATAAGCCAATAGGTCGAAAAGAATTGGCTTCTGTTATTCGTGCCGATGGTATTTCTACTTTAATTGGGGGAATTCTTAACAGTTTCCCGTATACCGCCATTTGCTCAAAACGTTGGTCTTATCGCTGTAACACGCGTTAAAAGTCGTTTTGTAGTAGCTGCATCTGGTGTAATCTTAATTCTATTAGGTTTATTCCCTAAATTAGCCGCTATTGTTGCTAGTATTCCAAATGCAGTACTCGGTGGTGCTGGCATTGCTATGTTTGGCATGATTGTTGCCAGTGGTATTCGCTCTCTTGGAAAGGTTAGCTTTGATGGTAATCATAATTTGATGCTTCGTGGCGATTAGTATTGGTGTGGCTATGATCCCTATTGCGGCGCCGAACTTTTATGCTAATTTCCTGATTGGGCTCAAATTATTTTGAAATCTGGTATTACCTTTGGTAGTATTACGGCAATCTTGCTTAACTTATTACTCAATGGTGTTAATCATGGCGATGAAATTAAAGAAATGGGTCGTCGCTAAATAATACATACGAGAACTCTATTCCTATAGAATAGAGTTCTTTTTAGTGATTAAATTCACAGGGAAAATGTATGAATACTATGTTATAATATATAGATAATTGTAGAACTATTTTGTGATACTTTCATAAAATAGGAAAACAGTCTGCAATTTACAATTGAAATGTTTATAAAAGTTATGTATATGGAATGTTCCCATAAGAAGGGAAGGGGCACATGGCAGACGGAAAAATTATTGCTATCTCCATTAGTGAGAAAAAAGGGCAAAAAAAACATAATATTGAATCCGCCAATCTCATTGTAGATCATGGGATGGAAGGAGATGCTCATGCAGGAAATTGGCATCGTCAAATCAGCTTACTTGGTATCGCTAGTATTGAACATATGCGGGCCCAAGGTGCAGATGTAAACCTGGTGATTTTGCTGAAAACATTACAGTAGAAGGTATGGTTCTTTATGAATTAGCTGTAGGGACTCACTTACAAGTTGGGATGATGTGATTCTTGAAATTACTCAAATTGGCAAGGAATGCCATCATGGTTGCGAAATCATGAAACAAGTTGGTTCTTGCATTATGCCTACACAAGGTATCTTTGGTAAGGTTCTTAAAAACGGTACGATTCGCGTAGGTGATGAAGTATCTATTATTAAATAATTTTGAGTTGGTAAACGAGGTGTATTATGAAAGACGCATGGGGCCGTACAATTGAATATGTACGTCTGTCATTGACAGATGCGTGTAATTTTGTTGTCCCTACTGCCGACCTGCAGAAATTACACCTCAAAGTCAAACACAACTATTATCTGTTGATGAATGGATGAATATTTTAGGGGCCTTCCATCATATTGGTGTGAAGGCAGTACGCCTCACAGGTGGTGAGCCTTTGCTCTATCCACATATTGAAGAACTACTAGGTCGCATTAAAGAATCAGGTTGGTTTGAAGATATCTCTATGACTACCAATGGCAGTTTATTAGCCTCACGAGCGCAACGGTTAAAAAAACTTGGCTTGAATCGTGTGAATATTAGTTTGGACTCTCTTGAAACTGAAGCTTTTGCCACCTGTGTTGGTAAAGAGGGGACAGTTAGAGTCCGTCCTCGACGGTATACGTAGTGCTATTAATGCTAACTTTAAATCCGTTAAGATTAATACGGTTTTATCTCGTTATTGGTCCGATGATGAAGTTAAATCTTTATTACAATATGTTGAAAAATGGCCTGTTGTTTGGCGTTTTATTGAATACATGCCGTTCCAAGGTGATGCGTTTCATGGGCCTACCTTTGATGAATGGAAGGAACAATTAGAACGCGTTAGTGGAGGTCCTCTCACAGAGGTTCATTCTGTTTATGGCTTTGGTCCTGCTACATATTTGGCACTACCTAGTGGTAAGGCTGTAGGACTTTATATTCTCTATGTCTCATAGCTATTGTGACACTTGCAATCGTGTACGTCTTACATCTGACGGTCAAATGCGATTGTGCTTGTTGCGTGAGATGATGAGGCTGATCTCGTATCACTCGTACGCAATGGTGTATCTATAAAGGACTTAGCTAATCATATTGAACGTGCTTTGCAACGAAAACAAGAACGACATGATGGTATAGGTATGGATCAACCTGAGCGTCCAATGTGGCGAATCGGAGGGTAGTATGGGATTTTTTTGATTTTTTAAAGCCTAGATCAAAGGAGAATGTTGAATCATGCTGGCCTGGAGGCAAGATGCTTCAAGTCCATATAGAATACAATACACAAGAAACCGTATTTACTTATTTTGGTCGTTATGGGTTACAGTTTAGCGTTCCTAAGTCTAATTTAACGAATATTATTGTTAAAGAAGTAAACCGCACTCATAGTGTGCTTCAACTATATAGTGGTGAAAACTGCGTAGGGACTAGTGATATTCTCCCTACGGAGGCTTGTAATACGATGAAGGATTGGCTAGGACGATATTGATGTATGAATGTTGATATTTTATAGGAATGTAATAAATATTCTTTACATTCCTATAAAATAGGCATATAATTAGTCGTGTCATGGACCACTAGCTCAGCTGGCAGAGCACCTGACTCTTAATCAGGGTGTCCAGGGTTCGAACCCCTGGTGGTCCACCAAAAAAAACCCGCACTACTTTTTTTGTGCGGGTTTTTCTTTTATTTTTACAATCTTTTTATTTGTATGATTTGCAATGGTTTACGTTGGTTTAATCCTATTTTTTCTCAAACGGATATGCTTCATTACTTTTATAAACGTATTTTTTAGACAATAAATGATTAAAAGTTTATTATTGGTTTAATAATAGTTTTTTATCATTAGGAGGTTCAAATGGCAGTAGATGTTTCTAGAACACAAGATGTGTATAAAGATGCTGGACAAAGTGTAAATTTTACAACATTATTATTAAATCATAAAGATCGTGACGCTGAACTCGAAGTGATTCAAGATATGGCAGACCGTATTCAAGCTATTAAACGCTCTGTTAGCATTCGCGCTAATGGGGAAGGTTTGGGCATTGCTTTTGGTTTCAGCCGTAAAGCATGGGATTATTTGTTTCCTAATGCACCGGTACCAAAAGAGTTAGAAGACTTCCAAGGCATAAAAGGTGATAAACAAGATGTACCAGCTGTAGCAGCTGACTTATTCTTACATGTACGTTCCAATGATGAGTCCTGTAACATATACTGTAGTGGATCAAATTATGGAGTTCTTACGTCCTATTACATCTGTAGTAGATGAAACTCATGGCTTCCATTATGAACAAGGTCGCGCCATCATTGATTTCGTTGATGGCACTGAAAATCCTGTAGGTGAAGAAGCGGTACAGTGGGGCGTTATTGGCGATGAAGATCCTGAATTCATTAATGGCTCTTATGCATTTGCTCAAAAATATGAACACGATCTTGATGCGTGGCGTGCGCTTCCTACAGAAATGCAAGAAAAGTTTATTGGCCGTCGTAAATTCAGCGATATTGAGTTAGAAGATGATGAAAAAGATCCAGCAGCTCATAATGTAGTGGCTCAAGATAATCGCGATGATAAAGAACATAAAATCGTGCGCATGAATGTAGCCTTTGCTCAACCGGGTCAAGGTGTACGTGGTACATACTTTATTGGCTATGCTCGTTACTGGGATGTAACTAAAACAATGCTTACTAATATGTTTACGCAAAATGATAAATTGCTTGATTATTCCAAACCTATTACAGGCATGCTCTTCTTCATTCCGTCTCTTGATACATTGGATGCTATTGCAGAAGGTGAACTATAATCCGCATAGCTAGTTTATGCATGATTTATATGGTTTGTGATGCTCAGTTTTGTTAGCAGCATATAATTTGAGTGAAAATATCATATAAACTCTATAGAAGCGCTCCTTTTAGGGGCGCTTTTATGCTATAATAAATCTATTAAACTCGTAAAATCCATTGTAGTTATAAATGAGGTATTCTATGAATTATACTAGCACCCGCGGTACCGTTGCGGTAAATGAAACATATGCATTATTGCACGGCTTAGCAGAGGATGGTGGTCTATATGTACCATCTTTATTCCCTACAAACTGCTTAACTTATAATGATGTGAAAGATAAAAACTACCAAGAAGTAGCAGCCGTTGTTTTAGCAAAGTTGTTTCCATGCTTCTCTGAAGCTCATTTAAATGAAATGATCAATTCTGCATACTCTGATGCTAATTTCAGTACTCGTGATATTGCACCATTACATTCCTATTAGAAAAGGTTTCCGTATTGGAACTATTCCATGGCCGCACACAAGCTTTCAAAGATATGGCGTTGTCCTTATTCCCATATTTGTTAGTGGCAGCTAAAGAGGCGGAAGGTGAGAAAAAAGAAGTTCTTATCTTAACGGCTACTTCTGGTGATACTGGTAAAGCAGCTCTTGAAGGCTTCAAGGATATACCTGGCACTCATATTCAGGTATTTTACCCAACTGATGGCGTTAGTCCTATGCAAGCAGAACAAATGCAAAAGCAAGAAGGGGCGAATGTCAATGTCACAGCCATTCATGGTAACTTTGACGATGCGCAACAATTCTTGAAACGTCTCTTTGTTGATAAAGTAACTGCAGAAGAGGTTGCTGAAAAAGGGATTATGTTCTCCAGTGCGAACTCCATTAACATCGGCCGCTTGGCACCTCAAGTGGTATATTATGTAAATGCCTATGCTGAACTGGTTGCACAAGGTGCAATCCATGAAGACGAAGCTTTCAATGTTGTAGTTCCAACTGGTAACTTCGGTAATATTTTGGCTGCTTACTATGCTAAAAAAATGGGGATTCCTATCGGCAAATTGATTTGTGCATCCAACCAAAACAATGTGCTCACTGAGTTCTTTTAAACTGGCACATACGATATGAATCGTCCATTCTATACAACGATTTCTCCATCTATGGATATTCTTGAATCCTCCAACTTTGAACGTTTCTTGTACTATATTTCTGGTGAAGATAGTGAACGTACCGCTGGTTGGATGAAAGATCTTAAAGCAACCGGTAAATTGACTGTAAATGAAGAAGAGTTCAGTCGTGTTAAAGCTAATTTCGCAGGTGCCTACGTTGATGATGAAGAAACAAAAGCTATCATTGAACAAGTGTACAACTCCTATGGTTATGTAATGGACCCTCATACGGCAGTTGCTATGGGGGCGTATATGAAGGAGTTGGAGAAGCATCCTGAAGATGGCGCTCGTCATACAGTGATTGCATCTACAGCACATCCATTTAAATTCCCAACAGCCATTTGCGAGCCTTTAGATATCAAAGTGGGTGATACACCGTATGAAAGCTTAGATAATATTTCTACTGTAACAGGTGTAGCATTCCCTAAACAATTGGAAGCTTTGAAATCTAAACCATTGCGTTTCACAAAAGCAATCGACAAAGAGAATATGAAACAAGAAATCTTAGATTTTGTAGATACATTCTCTAAATAATACAATGCCGCCTTTCCTTAGAAGGGCGGCATATATTTTGGCTTTTGAGAACTCTGTATCTCCTGTATATCAGATTGCTTATATAGATAATACAGGACAGTAACTATGTAGTAATATTATAGTAGAAGTGTATAAGGAAAGGTAAGTATGGCTAAAAAAGGCCTTATGTACGCATTGTTATCGGCTCTTTTGTTGAGTACGATGAATTTATTCGTAAAGATGCTAGGCTCTAATATTCCTTCTGGGGAAATTGCCTTTTTCCGTGGCTTATTTGGTACTGTAGCAGTTCTTATCGTTATGTATACCCAAGGCATCCGATTCTCTAAAGAGGATAGAGGACATCTACTAATGCGCGGTTTATACGGCGGCTTTGGCATGGTTTGTAACTTTATTGCCTTAGTGCATTTAAAGTTATCTGATGCAACGATTTTATTTCAAACATCAGGTATATTTGTATTGATATTTAGCGCCTTATTTCTTAAAGAACGGTACCTAAAGGGGCTGGGAAATGGCTTTTTTGATTTTGTAGCTGTAATGGTTATGGTAAATCCATTTAGCTTTACTGGCTTTACTTGGTTTGCCTTAGTAGCTATTTTAGGGGCTGCTTTATCTGCGGCTGCGTATACAACGATTCGCCTTATATCTAAGCGAGGTAAACATAGTAATTTCGAAATTATGGCGTATTTTATGATTACAGGTATGATTGCAGGGCTTGTTACAACTGACAAAACTCGTTATGCCTCAAGGCACAGATTGGCTTATCATCTTGGCCATCGGTGGTATTAGTGTAGTGGCTCAGTTTTTCTTGACTGGTGCCTTTGTTACAACCAACGCTGTAGTGGCTCAATTTCTACAATATGTTGGCGTATTCATTAGTTCCTTCTATGGGATTCCTGTTCTTTGGTGAAAGCTTATCCATCGAAACCGTTGGGGCTGGTATTGCCATGTTTATATCTTCTGTTATGTTGGCACGCGTCTTAAAGAACAGAGTGGTCCATTTAAGAGAGGGCAAGGTCATAGAGGATAAAATCAAATAAATGTCGAATATATACAATATCAAACGTTGTATGACAGTGGGGGTGCTGATCACATTCGTGATTGGCACCTTTTACATAAAGGTGCGAAAATATCTGAGATAATGATTTCGGGTTGTTATTAAAATATACTAGGGCTCTTTCATTTTGAAAGTAGCTACAGACGGAGGAGCTATGTATATAAAATGGATGCATATTGAAAACTATAGGAACTTAGCCGATGTAACACTAAGCTTTCACAATGATATTAATTACTTTGTCGGTGAGAATGCAGTAGGTAAGTCTAATTTTCTAGATCTCTTAGAAATTATCATGGAATGTCACGGTTTTAATGAACATGATTTTACAGATGTACATAAACCGATTCGCATAGATTTTGAACTATCACTTGGTGAATTAAATTATAAAAGTATGTTTACCCCTAATGAGGGGCCAATCTATCGGTTACGATTAGAACAAGTGGTACAAGAGGTATATCCACGCCTGTATAGCATGACTGATAAAGATATTGAGCCTATGGCGCTTTCTATGATTCGTCATGCTTTATATATGTGTCATCGAGATACTTCTGAACAAGAGTTGTTTACTATTCCATCCTCAGTTTATGTAGAAGCTAGGAAAACTATTAGAAGACTATGTGTCTAGATTGGAAGTGGTAACCGATGATTTACAACGTAAAATCGTCAGTTTGCGTAAGGATTTAGATCCCTATTGTATGCTCAATATTCAACACCTCATAGAAGTGTTATCCACTTCATCCGCAATGGAACATAAATACTCTGCTGATAATGTGCGTTTAATTATGGCGGTGGCTCTTAAGATTTTGGCGCAAATTTATATGAAGATTAATAGTGCAACAACAAATTTAGAATCTTTTCTCGTATATGATGAAAAAGGTCGTAAGTATTTACCTATTTTTATTAGTGTCGATGAGCCAGAGTTACACTTAAGTCCGTACTTGCAACGAGCCGTGCTAAATTATTATCGCCAAATTGCAACGAATGAAAACGAAGAATTTTTGGCGTTGCTAAGAGATATATTTAACATTGATGGACTTTAGGGCAGCTCTTTGTAGTTACTCATAGTACGGATGCGCTTAGTTGACGACTATCGTCATATAATTCGTCTATACCGTGATGAGAACAATATGGTTTGTACAGCTTGTGGAGTGACCTTTAATTTTCCTAAGGAAGTAGAAAAGCACTTGATTATGCATTTCCCTGAGGCTAAACAGGCACTCTATGCACGGTGTATCATTCTTGTAGAGGGTGAAACAGAGTATGGCAGTTTTGCTGGCTTTGGGAAAAAATTAGGTGTAGATTTTGATTACTTTGGCATCTGTCTTATCAATGCCCGAGGAGAGTCTTCTATTAGTAAATTACAAAAATTATTTAATAGATTCTCTATTCCAACAGTAGCTCTCTATGATCGCGATGTAGAAGGGAAATATGCTAAAGCCCATAGCAATATATTCTATACAGATGAAATATGTTTTGAAATGGACTTTGTTACTCATCTATTATCCTTGCGTAAACGTTCCATAATGGATGCCATTATCAAGGATATTATTGATGATGCTCGGCCAATGGTAACAAAGGACATGGCCCGACGAGGTTATGCCAAGCTAGGAATTACGAAAAAGCAAATTAGACAACGATGTTTATCAAATATTTCAGATCGCAAATTAGATGATTTACATGTCTATTATTTCTCTTGGTTCTATGCTAATAAAGGCGTTATTGTAGGGCGTCGTATCAGCCAATTCTTAGAGGCTGAAATGATACCGCCGGCATTTATTGCAGTTATAGAACGGGCTAAACTCTTTCCTTAGGTATAAACATATATTATGTATAAACATATAATAGTATATATAATATATAGGACTATAAATTATTTTTTCTAATTAATAGAGTCTAACCGATGTAGGATTAGACTCTATTTTTTTTACGTATTTAACAAATAGTTTTTGAAGAAGTATATAGAAAATATGGTGCGAAAATACGCATGAACACTGATTTATTACAATTTTAGATAGAATTATGAAAAACTATATTAACTAAATTCTTAAAAACTACATCGAAATTTCTTGACATCTTTTTCATCTTTATTTTATGATTAGTACAGTTATTAACGCATTCTCAATTAAGTGTATCTAGGAGTAGTGAGGAATGAAACAATTTTTGAACGATTTTAAAGCTTTTTGCATTCAAAGGTAACATGATGGACCTAGCTATTGGTATGATTATTGGGGCTGCTTTCACAGCGTTGGTTAACTCCGTTGTAAGCAACCTGTTCATGCCTGTTCTCAGCTTGTTCACAGGCGGTATTGATTTCAGTAATTTGTACTTGCCATTGAGCACTGGTTCTAAAGATGCATTCATGGCTGGTGCTGATATTAATACAGCTCGTGCAGTTGGTTCTGTATTGCCATATGGTACATTTATTACTGATTTGATTCAATTCTTAATTTTGGCATTTGTTGTATTCTTGATGGTTCGTGGTTTAGCTAAAATGATGAAAAACGCGAAAGAAGAGGAAGTTGCAGAAGCACCTGCAACGAAAGAATGTCAATTCTGTAAATCTGAAATCAATATCAATGCAGTTAAATGTCCTAACTGTACTGCAGATTTGAACTAGTTCAAATTTAAATTATACATAAAAGGAGTGAGGTTTTGGCCTTACTCCTTTTTGTTGTATTACGTTAGCTTTCTAGTATAAAATATAATTATAATATATAGAACGAAATTTTTTTAGGGAGGGATATACATGGAAAAAGAAACCTCTAGTAGTAGTAAATGGACTGGTTCGCAAAGATGCGATTGCATATTTAAAAGAGCATGTAGATGTGCGCCAATGGACTGAAAAACAGTGATGCCTCGTGAGGTACTGAAGGAATGGCTCATTGATGCGGATGGTTTGTGGTGTGTACGACCTTTAGATGTAGATGGTGATCTTGTAAAGAATGCGCCAAATTTAAAGGTTATAGCACAAGCGGCCGTAGGTTATGATAATGTAAATATTGATGAATTAACAGCGGCAGGTATTCCTTATGGCAATACACCAGGTGTTCTCAATGAAACGGTAGCAGAACTTGCATTTACGTTGATTGCCACGGCTAGTCGTCGTATTATAGAAAATGCTAACTTTGTAAAAGACGGTCGTTGGGCTCAAAGACCTTCTAATATTAAAGGTTTTGATTTAAGTCGTCGCACTCTTGGTATCATTGGCATGGGGGCTATCGGCGTATCCATTTCTCGACGTGCCCGTGCGTTTGGTATGACTGTTGTGTATCATAATCGTAATCAACGTTTGGATGATAAGATTCATAAGACTACTTATATGGAGTTAGATGATTTATTAGCCATTAGTGATGTAGTATGCGTTATGGCTCCATTGACAGATGAAACATATCATATGTGTGACGAGGCATTTTTCAAGAAAATGAAGAATACCGCTTTATTTGTTAATGTTGGTCGTGGACCTATCGTAGATACAGAGGCACTTATCAATGCTCTTAAAACGGGTGAAATCGATTATGCTGCCCTCGATGTAACGGATCCAGAACCATTACCAGCGGATCATCCATTGTTAGATGTAGAAAACTGCCTTATTGTACCGCATATTGGCTCTTACACAGATAGAACTCGTTTATGACATGTCTATTTTGACAGCAGATAATATTATTGCTGGCGTTCATAAGAAACCTTTTAAAACATGTGTAAATGAAGAAGTAAATTATAAGAAACCTCAAATGGATGTAGAGTCTGCATTAGAAGAGCTTAAAAAGGCTGGCGTTGATTTAACTGATTTCGACTAAAAGTGGAAGACATTAAAAGATATGCGGTTTTATACAAAATATGGTAAAATAAAAGAATATTTTTCCTATGGAGGTAAGAACGTTGGAACATAAAGACATTGAAAAAATGTAGCTCCTGAAGAAGTTGTATCTGTTAACTTTATTGAAGCTATTATCAACAAAGATAACGAAAACTGGCAAATACGGTGGCCGTGTATTGACTCGCTTTCCACCAGAACCAAATGGTTACTTGCATATTGGACATGCTAAATCTATTTGCCTTAACTTTGGTATTGGTAAACAATACAATGGCTTAACAAATCTTCGCTTTGATGATACAAATCCTGTAAAAGAAGATGTCGAATATGTAAACTCCATCATGGAAGACGTTAAATGGCTTGGATTTGATTGGAATGAACAACCACGCTATGCATCTGATTATTTTGACCAAATGTATGAGTATGCTAAGAAATTAATCACCCTTGGCAAAGCTTATGTAGATGATCAAACTGCAGATGAAATTAAACAAAATCGTGGCGATTTCTCTACACCTGGTGTCAATAGTCCATACCGTGATCGTAGTGTAGAAGAAAATTTGAAACTCTTCGAAGAAATGAAGGCTGGTAAATATAAAGATGGGGAAAAGGTATTGCGTGCAAAATCGATATGGCGCATCCTAATATCGTAATGCGTGATCCTGTTATTTATCGTATTGTAAATACAGAGCATCATAATACGGGTAATGAGTGGAAAATTTACCCTATGTATGATTTTGCACATCCTATCGAGGATGCTATTGAACGCATTACCCATTCCGTATGTACATTGGAATTTGAAGTGCATCGTCCATTGTATAATTGGGTGTTAGAGGAATGGGATGATACTGAAATTCCTCAACAAATTGAGTTTGCTCGTTTGAATGTAACTAAAATGGTTATGTCCAAACGTAAATTGCGTGCTCTTGTTGAAGCTGGTCTCGTAGCTGGTTGGGATGATCCTCGTATGCCTACCATTTCTGGCTTGCGCCGTCGTGGCTATACACCAGAAGCCATCCGTGATTTCTGTGACCGCATTGGTGTAGCGAAGGCGGATAGCGTTGTTGATATTGCTTTGCTTGAGTTCTGTATCCGTGAAGATTTGAAACTCAAAGCTACACGCCCTATGGTAGTTATTGATCCTGTGAAAGTTGTTATTACGAACTATCCAGAAGGTCAAACTGAACTTTGCACAGTTGAAAACAATCCAGAAAATGAAGAGTTGGGTAACCGTGAAGTTGTATTCGGTCGTGAAATCTACATTGAACGCAATGACTTTATGGAAGAGCCAGTTAAGAAATTCTTCCGCTTGGCACCAGGTAAAGAAGTACGCTTAAAAGGTGCATACTTCATTACATGTATTGATGTTATTAAAGATGAAAATGGTAATATTACAGAAATTCACTGTACATATGACCCTGAAACTAAGAGTGGTAGCGGTTGCACACGTAAGGTTAAGGGCACATTACATTGGGTTGAAGCATCTACTGCAGTAGATATTGAATCTCGCTTATATGATTATTTACTTAAAGAAGATTCGGATGGTAAAGACTTCTTGGGCGATTTCAACCATGACTCCTTACAAGTATTCCATAGTAAAGGGGAAGCATGTCTTGCTACAACTGTACCAGGGGATCATTTCCAATTCTTGCGTCAAGGTTACTTTGTAACTGATAAAGACAGTACTTCAGACTATATTGTGGTGAACCGTATTGTTGGTTTACGCGATAGTTGGGCTAAGGCACAAAAAAGAAATAATATAACGCTTATTTTATATTACTATAATGTTAAAGAACCGCTCCTTGGTGGGCGGTTCTTTAACACTGCGGTTATTACTATAAATACTTTAATGACAATAGATGTTTAGAATACTAAGCCATTGTTTGGCTTTTAATCTCTAGATGTTGTATGCTAGTTTATTATATTAAAGCTTTCATGAGGAAAAAAATGAAAAAAATAGTATTACTTGCTACGGCAGCGGCTGTGTTAGTATCTGTGCCTGCTACGGGTTCTGCAGCAAACATAAAGTCCATTTTAAATAGAAGTCAAACTATAACATATCAAGGTGTTAAATTGCCTGAAGGTGTTACTATGTATCAAAATAATCCTAAAGCATTATTTGCAGGGGAGGGCAAAACAAGACGTTAAATCTGTACTTCTTGAAGCAGGTGCTATCTTCTGCAGATGTATATACATTAAATATTAAAACAGAAAACGAAATGCGATATGCTGTTTATGCTAATGTTGTATTAGGTAAACAATTATCTGGTCGTATGAGTGAAGCAAAACATATGAATACAGATTCTTCCTCAATTGGTGCATTGGCCGCTGCTATTAACAAGGGTGAGAGCCCTCGCTTGGCACTTTTACGGTAATAAATCCATTAGCAAAACAAGGCAATGCCTATAAAGGTACATTGAAATATAAAAGTATAGCTAATAATAATTCTTATAATGAGATATTACATATTAGTATTTCTGAAGATAAATATACAGGACCAAATGCTCATTTAATTGCTGTTGATGAAGCTAATGATAGTGTTGTATTCCCTAAAGTTAAAGGTTTATTACATACCAAATAATAAATAATTATTGAAAATATATATCAATTATTCTTGACAATTTTTCTCATCAAGAGTACTATGAGCCTATAGGAATTATTCTCATTAGAAAGGAAATTCTAACGATGTGCAACAGGCAGGTACTATTATGATGAATTCAATTGACCATATCATTGGATATCATTGTGCACCGGCAATTGAGGTATTAAGCTATCGAACTTGGTTTCTATTCCACGGGACATGAATGAACAAATCCAATTTGTATTGATAGAATATAATAAAGCGTTCAATGAAAAAGGATTGTTCTTCTTTGAATTATGTCGTTGTAAAGCGCGAAGACTATTATTGGTATTCCGTGAGAAGCAATTAAGAGACTATGTACGGCAACCTGCGGTGATGTTATTTTTGAAAGCCTACGGTTATCATGATCGAATGAGCATTATGGAGATGCTTGAACATCTTAGATATCGTATGGAAGTAAGCATTGAGTTTCCACATGAAATCGGCATTTTTCTAGGTTACCCATTAAAGGATGTGAAATGTTTTATTTCTTATCGTGGTGGGGGATACCGAATGTGCGGAGAGTGGAAGGTTTACCATGATGTGGTAAATGCACAACGCTCTTTCTTATGTTACAAAGCATGTCGTGAATTTTGTCAAACTCAATTGATGTTGGGAAAAACATTTAGTTCATTGGTCGCAAGAACGGCCTAGGAGGTACAAGATGATTGGTGTAATTTTTTGGTCCGGTACAGGCAATACAGAACGCATGGCTTATGAAGTAGCTGAAGGTATTAAAGCTGCAGGTCAAGAAGTAGAAGTAAAATCCGTTTCTGAAGTATCTGTTGATGAAGCAGCCGCTTACGATAAATTGGCTCTTGGTTGCGCTGACATGGGTGCTGAACAATTAGAAGAAGGCGAATTCGAACCATTCTACACTGAATTAGAAGGTAAATTGAGTGGTAAAAAAAAAATAGCGATCTTTGGCTCCTATGGTTGGGGTGGTACTTGGTTGGAAGACTGGGGCACTCGAATTAAAGATGCTGGTGGCGAATTAGTAGCTGATGGCGTAGCAATCTTGGGCGAACCTGATGATGACGGTAATGCACAATGCCAAGAATTAGGTAAAACATTAGCAAACGCTTAATTTGATTTCAATTACTAAATAAATACTAATAGTTAATAATAAAAGGTTGTAATGACGATAATTCGTTATTACAGCCTTTTTTTACACTTACTATGTATATAGACGTAACTCTTTGATAGTTATAAATTATGATTGATATGATAATAAGCAAAGGTCATTAAAAAAAATTTTAATATCGATTTAAGTAAATGTGATGAAAATCATAATATTTATTTATGTCTTTATCTCTATTCGTGTATATAAGCGTAACATAATTATAAATAACTTTAATACATAATTATATTGCGTTGTTTTTGTATACATAGACCTATAATTTAAGTAAGGAACCTAACAAAAAATTAGGTTAATACAAAAATAGTTAGGGTTAATTTTATATTAGCTATTAATCGGGCTGGCGTAATTTAAATTGGAAAGGTTAATTAATGACATTGGAAGAGGGTTATTTCAATGAGTACATTAGAGCGAATAAAAGTAATAGCCCATGGATTGGCCATACAATTCGGACCATCTTGTGAAGTACTAATACATGACTTACAAGGAGATCTCGATACATCACTTGTATATATAGAAAATGGTACGATAACAAATCGTCATGTTGGTGATGGTCCATCACATGTGGTTTTAGATGTGCTGAGTCATGATGATGGTAGCGAGGGTAGATTTGGTTATCTCACAAAAACTAAAGATGGCCGAATATTAAAATCTTCTACCATGTATATTCGTGATGATAATGGCAATATTGATTACCTATTGGGGAATTAATCAGGATATAACAGAGTTTGTTATGATGCATCGATCTTTTGAAAGTCTGGTCAGGGATACAGGTCAAGCAGAGAATGGCACTGTTGAAAAAATTACGACAAGTGTATCGGAGCTATTAGATGATTTATTACTAGATATAGAACGTATAGTTGGCAAACCTGGACCATTGATGAATAAGGTGGAACGCTTAAAAGCTATTTCCTATTTAAACGAAAAAGGGGCTTTTCTTATCTCGAAGTCTTCTGAGAAGATAGCAGAGTATTTTAATATTTCTAAGTTTACTCTTTATAGTGATTTAAATACTGTAAAGGAAGAATCCTAGGAGGCAAATATGGACCGAATTCAGTGGAAACGTAATACGATGGCACCATCTAGTGACAAGTTTTTGTCCGTTATGGATGTTAGAGAAATTAAGAAAGCAAAAGCGTTTCATGAAAAGTTTTCCACAGTATAGTGTAACTCCACTAGTATCGCTAAAAATTAGCAGATTATATCGGTGTTAATTCTCTCTTTGTAAAAGATGAATCTTACCGCTTTGGCTTAAATGCGTTTAAGGTATTAGGCGGCTCTTATGCAATGGCAAAATATGTAGCTCAACAAACTGGTAAAAATGTTGAAGATGTACCATATGATGTATTAACTTCTCCACAATTAAAAGAAGAATTCGGACAAGCTACATTCTTTACAGCTACTGATGGTAACCACGGTCGAGGTGTAGCATGGGCAGCTAATAAATTAGGTCAAAAAGCAGTAGTATTTATGCCAAAGGGCTCTACAGAATATCGTAGGAAACAAATCGAAAACGAAGGCGCTACCGTAACAATCGAAGAATTCAACTACGATGAATGTGTACGGTTAGCAACTAAAAAATCTAAAGAAGTTCCAAATGGTGTTGTAGTTCAAGATACAGCATGGGAAGGTTATGAAGAAATTCCAAACTGGATCATGCAAGGCTATGGCACAATGGCTATGGAAACAGCCAATCAATTAGAAGCTGATAATTGTAAAGTACCTACTCATGTATTTGTACAAGCTGGTGTAGGTTCCCTTGCAGGTGCTGTAGTAGGTTATTTCACTAATTTATACAGCAATGCAACTAAAAACCTAAATTAGTGGTTGTAGAAGCTGAAGCAGCAGCTTGTTTATATAAAGGGGCTGTAGCTGATGATGGTAATCCTCGTATCGTTGAGGGTGATTTAGAAACAATCATGGCTGGACTTGCATGTGGTGAACCAAATACAGTTTCATGGGATATTTTAAGAAACCATGCGGATGTATTCGTATCTGCTCCTGATTGGGTAGCAAGACTTGGAATGCGCGTTGGTGGGGCACCAATTAAAGGTGACACACCAATTACGACCGGTGAATCTGGTGCAGTTCCATTAGGTCTTGTAACGGCAATTATGACAATGCCGGAATATGAAGACTTACGCAAGGAATTAGAATTAGATGCGTCTTCAAAGGTGCTCTGTTTCTCCACTGAAGGTGATACAGACCCTGAAAGATATAAAAACATTATGTGGTATGGTGAAGATCGTTAGGAGGCATTAATTATGGATTTACAAGCAATTAAACAAGCAGCGGCAACTTATGGACCAGCGATGACAAAGTTTTTACGTGAAATCGTAGCATTCCCTGGTGAAAGTGCAGAAGAAAAAGATCACGTTCAACGCATTGAAAAAGAAATGAAAGATCTTGGCTTTGACGAAGTTGAAGTAGACCCAATGGGTAACATTCTTGGTTACATGGGTACTGGTAAAACCCTAATTGCCTTTGATGGACATATTGATACAGTTGGTATTGGTAATCGTGATAATTGGAACTTCGATCCTTATGAAGGTTTCGAAGATGAAACTAAAATCGGTGGTCGTGGTGTATCCGACCAATTAGGTGGTATCGTATCCGCTGTATACGGCGCTAAAATCATGAAAGACTTAGGTCTTTTTAAGTGATAAATATCGCGTACTTGTTGTAGGTACAGTTCAAGAAGAAGACTGCGATGGCCTTTGCTGGGAATACATGATTAAAGAACGTAATATTCGTCCTGAATTCGTAGTATCCACTGAACCAACTGACGGTGGTATCTACCGTGGTCAACGTGGCCGTATGGAAATCCGCGTAGACGTACAAGGCGTATCTTGCCATGGTTCCGCTCCTGAACGCGGTGACAACGCAATCTACAAGATGGCTGACATCCTTCAAGACATTCGTGATTTGAATGCTAATTCTGCCGATGAAAGCACAGCAATTAAGGGCCTTGTTAAAATGCTTGACCCTAAATTCAATCCTGACCATTACGAAGAAGCTCGCTTCTTAGGTCGCGGTACAGTAACTACTTCCCAAATTTTCTATACTTCTCCCAAGCCGTTGTGCAGTAGCTGACTCCTGCTCCTATTTCCTTGGATCGTCGTATGACTGCTGGTGAAACTTGGCAAATTGTTTGGCAGAAATCGAAGCGTTGCCACATGTTAAAGAATATGGTGCGAAAGTATCCATGTACGAATATGCTCGTCCATCCTGGACTGGTTTAACCTACCCAATCGAATGCTACTTCCCAACATGGGTAATTCCTAAAGAGCACAAAGTAACAGAAGCTTTGGAAGAAGCATACACTAGCTTGTATGGTAACGAACGTATCGGTGCAGAAGACACAGTTGAAATGCGTAAAGCTCGCCCATTGACTGATAAATGGACATTCTCCACTAACGGTGTATCTATCATGGGTCGTAATGGTATCCCTTGCATCGGCTTCGGTCCTGGCGCAGAAGCACAAGCTCATGCTCCTAACGAAATCACATGGAAACAAGACCTTGTAACATGTGCAGCTGTATATGCATTATTGCCATCCGTATACTGCAAAGACTAATATCATATACGTTGAATTAGATCTATTTTAACGACAATAACTGAAAATAGTTGATATTTAAGAATTTCATATGGTACCTCAACTATTTGATGAGGCATCGTATAAAGTTAGATCCTAAGTAGCCCTTTAGGGAATTGAAAGAGAGGACTTACAGATGACAGACTTCAATAAAAGTATTGAAACTTTACAAGGCTTAGACGTTAGCAAAATGTACGGCGAAGATTTCTTCCTTACATGGGAAAAATCTGATGATGAATTGCAAGGTGTTTGGGCCGTAGCTGATGCGTTACGTGCTCTTAGAGAACGCAATATTTCCACTAAAGTATTCGACAGCGGCCTTGGTATTTCTTTATTCCGTGATAACTCCACAAGAACTCGCTTCTCCTTTGCTTCCGCTTGTAATTTGCTAGGTCTTGAAGTTCAAGATTTAGATGAAGGTAAATCTCAAATCGCTCACGGTGAAACAGTTCGTGAAACAGCTAATATGATTTCCTTCATGGCTGATGTTATCGGTATCCGCGATGATATGTATATCGGTAAAGGCAATGCTTACATGCATCAAGTATCTGATGCAGTTAAAGAAGGTCATGAAGATGGCGTATTAGAACAACGTCCCAACGCTTGTAAACCTCCAATGTGATATCGACCATCCTACGCAAATCATGGCTGATACAGCTCATATCATCTAAGGAGTTCGGCGGTGTAGAAAACCTTAAAGGTAAAAAACTTGCTATGACTTGGGCTTACTCTCCATCCTATGGTAAACCTTTATCCGTACCTCAAGGTGCTATTGGTTTATTCACTCGTTTAGGTATGGAAGTTGTATTAGCACATCCAGAAGGGCTATGAAGTAATGCCGGAAGTTGAAGAAATCGCTAAGAAACAAGCTGAAGCTAGCGGCGGTTCATTCCGTAGAACTAACGACATGAAGGATGCTTTCAAAGATGCAGACATCGTATATCCTAAGAGCTGGGCTCCATTCGGTGCAATGGAAAAACGTACAAAACTGTATGGTGAAAATGATCATGAAGGTATTAAAGCATTAGAGAAAGTTCTCCTTGAAGAAAATGGTAAACATAAAGATTGGGCATGTACTGAAGAGATGATGAGTCTCACAAAGGACGGCAAAGCTCTTTACTTACATTGCTTACCAGCAGATATTACAGGTGTAAGTTGTGAAGAAGGCGAAGTAGATGCAACAGTATTTGATCGCTACCGCATACCTCTTTATAAGGAAGCAAGCTACAAACCATATGTTATTGCAGCTATGATTTTCCTTAAGCAAATTTAAAAATCCTGTAGAAACCTTAAAAGAATTAGAACGGAAGGGAACCGAACGAGTTCAACCGTAAAGTAAAGTTTAGGGGCCATCCGTATTGATGGCTCCTTTTATTCTTAATAGTTTGTTATGAGGCATAACATGAAAAAAGAGTTGTAGTAGCACTAGGGGGGAATGCATTGGGCAATTCCTTCCAGAACAAAAAGATTGCAGTAAAAAAAGTACAGCTAAAACAATTATTGATTTAGTAGAAGCTGATTGTGATGTAGTAGTAACTCATGGTAATGGACCTCAAATTGGTATGATCAACAATGCGATGGCTGCGTTGACACGTGAAGTAGAAGGTCAACCAAATACTCCATTATCTGTATGTGTAGCAATGAGCCAAGCATATATTGGCTATGACTTACAAAATGCGCTCCATGAAGAGTTGCTTAAATCGTGGTATTGAACATTTACCAACCATGACAATGGTTACACAAGTACTGGTTGATCAAAATGACCCTGGTTTTAAAAATCCTACAAAACCAATTGGTCACTTTATGACTCAAAGAAGAAGCTGAATACGCAGAAAAAATTACGATTACGTTGTAAAAGAAGATTCGGGCCGTGGTTATCGCCGTGTAGTAGCATCTCCAGCACCTAAAGAAATTATCGAAATCGAAGCGATTAAAGGTTTAGTAGGTAAACAATTAATCGTTGCTTGTGGCGGTGGCGGTATCCCTGTAACTAGAGAAGGTAATGAACTTCATGGTGCAGCAGCCGTTATTGATAAAGATTGGACTAGTAGCTTATTAGCACAAGAAATTGATGCTGATGTTCTTGTTATTTTAACAGCAGTTGAAAAAGTAGCCATTAATTTTGGTAAAGAAAATGAACAATGGCTTGATGAAATCACTGTAGCAGATGCGAAAAAATATGCAGCAGCAGGTGAGTTTGCAGAAGGATCTATGAAACCAAAAGTAGAAGCTGCCATTGCATTTGCAGAATCCAAAAAAGGCCGTGTTTCTATTATCACATTATTAGAAAAATCTAAGGATGGTATAGCAGGAAAAACCGGCACGCGTATCGTATTATAATAATATATAGATTTATAAGTATGCATCCAACGATTCGTTGGGGAGGTGCCCTATGATTTTATTAGGAAAAGGTACTGTAATTACTCGCGATACTGATAGACCTATCATTTATGATGGCGCTGTTGTTATTGACGGAACTCAGATTATTGATATTGGCGCATATGATGAATTATGCAAAACATATAAAAAGCAGAAGTTATTGATGCTCATGACGGTTTGATTATGCCAGGCTTTATTAATGCACATCATCATATTTATTCTGCTCTTGCACGCGGTTTGTCCTTACCTGGTCCAGCACCAACTAACTTTGGTGAAATTTTAGAAGGTTTATGGTTCTATTTAGATAATAAATTGACCGCTTCAGATGTGAAGGCAAGCGCATTGCTTACATACTTAGGCTGTATCGAAAATGGTGTAACTACAATCTTCGATCATCATGCAAGCTACGGGGAAACTGCTAATAGCTTATCTATTATTGCTGATGTAGCTAAACAGTTCGGTGTTCGTTCTTGTTTATGCTATGAAGTCTCTGACCGTAACGGTGTTGACCAAATGAAAGCTGCTGTTGCAGAAAACGTACGTTTTGGTAAAGAAGCAAAACAAGATCCATCCAGACTGGCGGCGATGATGGGCTTACATGCATCTTTCACATTGAGCACGGAAACATTAGATTATGTGAAAGCTCATAATGAGGATCAGTTGGGATATCATGTTCATGTTGCAGAAGGTCCTGAAGATGTGGCAGATAGTAAAGAAAAGTATGGCATGACACCTGTTAGACGACTTGTAGAAGCTGGTATTTTAGGACCTAAGAGTATCGCTGGTCACTGCGTACACGTAACTGACCAAGATGTGGAATTATTAAAAGAATCTCAAGCTAAGGTTGTTCATAACCCTGAAAGTAACATGGGTAATGCAGTAGGTACAACAGATATCTTGAAGCTTTTAGGTGCAGGTATCACAGTTGGTCTAGGTACAGATGGTTATACAAATGACATGCTCGAATCTTACAAAGTAGCAAATTGTCTTGTAAAACATGAGCAACATAAACCATATGTAGGCTGGGGTGAAGTTCCTCATATGCTATTTGAAAACAACCGTAAAATGGCGAATGAATTCTTTGATACTACGGTAGGCATCCTTAAAAAAGGTGCTGCAGCTGACGTAATTGTTCTTGATTACGCAGCACCAACACCACTTGATGAAAACAACATCAATGGTCACTTACTATTCGGTGCTAATGGTATGTATGTGGTAACAACTATTAGTGATGGTGTACCACGTATGATCGATCGTAAGTTACAAGGCATTGATAAAGCTGAAGTAATGAACGAAGTTTTAGCAACATCTAAAGGTTTATGGAAACGACTAAACCCATAACGCAAGCGCTTTAAAGGAGTGTGACATTATGAGTGACATTATGTATCCGGTAAGTTTCGGAAATTTGATGAACCACATTATGACTGAGTACAAGATGTACAATCGTATTTACAATGTAAATAAAATTCATCGTACGAATCATGATCAACGCTTATCTATCTTTGGTAAATCTATTGAAAATCCTGTAGGCCCAGCAGCAGGTCCTAATACACAGTTGGCACAAAATATTGTGGCATCTTATGTAGCAGGTGCTCGTTGTATCGAATTAAAAACTGTACAAATTATGTACGGTGAAGAATTAGGTATTCCTAGACCTTGTATCTACTCTGTAGACGAAGCATACAACGTAGAATGGTCTTCTGAATATAGCTGTGATGAAGCTGCTGATGAATATATCAAAGCATGGTTCGCTTTAAAATTAATCTCTAAAGAATTAGGCTTAGGCGATCCAGATGGCTTCTTGTTCATCATGAGTGTTGGTTACAACTTGGCTGGCATTAAGAGTCCAATGGTTGATAAATTCATCAACACAATGCGCAGTGCATCTCAATCTCCTATGTGGGATGAATGCAAACAATGGTGTCTTGACCATGTAGATGAATTTGAACATATCGATGCTGATTTCATCAACTCTATTAGCGATGAACTTTGCCAAGCAATTACATTGTCCACAATGCACGGTTGCCCAGCTGAAGAAATTGAATCCATTTGTTCTTACCTAATCAGTGAAAAAGGCCTTCACTTATACTTGAAATGCAACCCTACATTGTTAGGTCCAAAACGTATTAGAGAGTTATTAGATAATGCTGGTTTTGAATATATTGACTTTGAAGATCATCAATTTGAAGTTGACCTTCAATTCGATAAAGCTGTTCCGATGTTAGAGCGTCTTATCGCTCTTGGTGAAAAAACACAACAAGATTTTCGGTGTTAAATTGACAAATACATTCCCTGTACAAATTCACAATAATGAATTGCCAGGTGAGCAAATGTACATGTCTGGTAAATCCTTGTTACCTATAACAATTGGCGTAGCTGAGCTTCTAAGTGCTCAATTCGGCGAACGTTTACCAATGTCTTACAGTGGTGGTGCTGTAAAACAAAATATCAAAGCTATCTTTGATTGTGGTATTTGGCCTGTAACAGTATGTACAATTCTTCTTCAAGGTGAAGGCTACAATACATTTAAAGGCTTAGCCGACGAAGTAGAATCTACTGATTACAACGCTGCTTTGAAAGTGCATAAAGATCTAATCGCTAAACTTGCTAAAGATATTAGTGAAAATAAAATCTTCAAGAAGAGCGATGCAATGAAGAAAAAAACGTGAAGCAATGCCATCCTTCCCTGGTACACATAGCTCTGACTACCACTGTCGCGTAGTGTGTGGTGCTTGTGTTCGCGTATGTCCTAATAGATGTAATGAAGTCGTTACTGTAAATGATGCTAAATTGATTGTCCATGTAGATCAAAGCTGTAATGAGTGTGGTAACTGTGCATGTCATTGCGTAGAACCTTGTCAACCATACAAGGATCGCATTACATTCTTCCACAATGCTGAAGCTTTAGCAGATAGTACAAATGATGGTTTCTACATCACAGGCACTAGCTGTGGCTACCGCTTCAAAGGTGAAGAAGCCGTATGTGACATTGATGCATTACCTGAAGAATTGAAAGGAGTTGTACATGCCTTCTGTAAAGAGCATGTGTACTATGTATCATGATTATCATACAACAAGGGGAATTGGTCTTAATTGACAGAATCCTTACCGGAGATATACTAATTGATAGCGACAAAATTGTCGCCATTGATGAACACCTTTCTGTTCCAGACGGGGCTAAAGTTCTTAATGCAAAAGATTGTTATGTGTTCCCAGGATTTATAGATCCTCATACACACTTCCAAATGACTAATGCTTTAGCATCTACTGCGGATGATTTTGATAGTGGCACAAAGGCTGCTATCCTTGGCGGGACTACTTCAATTATCAATTTTGCTTCTCCTGAGGAAGGCTCCCTTTGTAAAGGCTTAGAGGTTCATAAGGAGCGTGCCGCAGGGCATTGCTCCTGTGACTACAAATTCCATATGGAACTTGTAGAAATGAATGATACTGTGGCCAGTGAAATCCCAAAAGTGGTTGAAGCTGGTGTATCATCCTTTAAGGTATATTTAGCTTATGGCTTCCGTTTAACAGATCGAGAAATTTATGATGCTATAGAGGCAATCAAACCTACAGGAGCTCTCGTTGGAGCACACTGTGAAAATGGTGATCTTATTGATGCGCTCGTAGCTAATAAACGTAAATGTGGTGAATTAGATGTAAGCAATCATCCCCTCACAAGACCTGCCATGATTGAATCGGAAGCGATTAAGCGCTTTAGTACAATTGGTGCTGCATTAGAATATCCTGTACATATTGTGCATGTAAGTTCTAAAGAGGGCCTTGAAGAGGTTATTCGAGAACGGAACCTAGGGCATAAAGTGACTTGTGAAACATGTCCACAATATTTCGTGCTCGATGACTCACGATATAATTTGCCTGATTTTGAAGGTGTTAAATATGTGATGAGCCCGCCGCTGAGAACAATTCAGGATCAAATGGCAATAAAGGATGCCTTAGTAAATGGCATATTCCAAACGATTGGGTCTGACCATTGTAGTTTTACTTTTGATGATCGAAAGCTAAAAAGTCGACATGATTTTACTCGTATACCTGGTGGTATTCCAGGTGCTGAGGAACGAGGAATCATTGCTTATGATGTGTTAGTTAACCAATGCAATATGAGCGCTGTAGATTTTATGAAATTAGTTAGTGAAAACCCAGCAAAGCTATATGGCATGTATCCCAAGAAGGGTACATTAGCTGTAGGTAGTGATGGGGATATAACAATTGTTGATAAGCGCATTGAGCATGTGCTTTCAAAAAGAGTCCGCCCATACAAAGGCTGACTATATACCTTACGAGGGAATATCTGTAACTGGCAAGGTTCGCGATGTTATCCTTAGAGGTCACCATGTGGTACAAGATGGATCCTTAACAGAATCATATCTTGGTGAATGTATTCCTTAATGAGAGGAGGGCTATATATGTACCGCTTTCAAGTGAATGGCACCCAATATGAGGTTCAAGAGGATCAACGTTTAATTGATTTCTTGCGAGCTGATTTGAAGTTGACGGGCACTAAAGAAGGCTGTAGTGCGGGTGCTTGTGGTACGTGTACAGTAATTATAGACGGAAAAAAAGCAAAGGCTTGTGTAACTAAACTATCCCAATTAGATGGTAAATCAATTGTCACGATTGAAGGTTTATCTGAACGAGAAAAAGCAGTATACACCTATGCTTTTTGGTGAATGCGGAGCGGTGCAGTGTGGTTTCTGTATCCCAGGTATGATTATTAGTGCAAAAGTATTAATTGACGAAAATAATGACCCTACACCTGACGATGTAAAAAAGGCGATATTAGGTAATATTTGCCGTTGTACAGGCTATGTAAAAATTGAAGAAGGTATTATGCTAGCAGCAAAAATGTTCCGTGAGAACTTACCAGTTCCTGAAAAGGATACAATTGGTAATGTAGGCGCTCGTTTACACCGTGTAGATGCTGAGGAAAAAGCATTAGGTACTGGACAATACTCTGATGATATCTATATGGATGGCATGATTTATGCTAAAGCATTGCGCTCTAAATACCCTCGAGCTAGAGTTGATCGCGTTGATGTGTCTAAAGCTCTTGCACATCCACATGTGTAACGGCATTGACTGCTAAGGATGTACCATTCAATAAGACTGGTCACTTGGTACCTGACTGGGATGTGCTCATTGCAGAAGGCGATATCACTCGTTATGTAGGTGATGCTATTGCACTAGTAGCGACTACAGAGAAAAAATATTTAGACGAAGTATTTGCTCTCGTTGAAGTTGATTATACTGAATTAGAGCCCGTACTAGATCCATTGGAAGCACTGAAACCAGATGCTCCTCAGTTACATCCAAATGGAAATGTATTGTCTCGTCAAACATTATCTCGCGGCGATGTAGATAAGGCTATTGCAGAGGCTGCATTTGTAGTAACAAATCATTATTCCACACCTCAAACCGACCATGCATTTCATGGAACCTGAATGTGCCGTAGCATATCGTGAAGGTGATGTAATCCATTTACATTCCGGTAGCCAAAACGTATATGATGATCGCCATGAAGTATGCTCGTATGCTTGGCATTCCTGAATGAATCTGTAAAGGTTCATAGCATGCTCGTAGGTGGCGGCTTTGGTGGTAAAGAGGATATGACCGTACAGCATCATGCATCTCTCGTAGCTTGGCTTACAGGAAAACCAACTAAGGTACTTTTCTCCCGTCAAGAAAGTCTCAATATTCACCCTAAACGCCATGCGATGGAAATGGATATTACTACTGCTTGTGATGCGGAAGGTAATCTGGTAGCAAGTAAGGTAAACATCATTTCTAATTGTGGCGCGTATGCATCCTTTAGGTGGCCCTGTACTTCAACGTGCAGGTACACATTCTTGTGGTCCTTATCAAATTTGATAACTTTGCCTTTGATGGTGTTTGTGTTTACACAAATACTGTTCCTGGTGGTGCATTCCGTGGGTTCGGCGTAACACAAACTATCTTTGGTCAAGAACAAAATATTGATGAATTAGCTGCATTGGTAGGCATGGATCCTTGGGAGTTCCGCTATAAAAACGTTGTTCGCCCTGGTGACTCCTTGCCAAATGGCCAAATTTGTCCGAAGAAACTGCATTAGCAGAATGTTTGGAAGCCGTAAAAGATGCATATTACGCATCTGACCGTACAGGCCTTGCGGTATGTTTGAAAAACAGTGGTATCGGCGTAGGACTACCTGATACGGGCCGCGTTATTTTAGAAGTACGTGACGGCAAAGTTCGCATCCGTACGGGTGCCGCTTGTATCGGTCAAGGTATGGCTACTATGGCTACTCAAGTTCTTTGTGAAACAACTGGTTTAACAGCTGACAAAGTATTTGTAGAACGCCCTGACACAGTACGTACACCAGACTCTGGTACAACTACTGCATCTCGTCAAACAGTATTCACTGGTGAAGCAACTCGCAAAGCAAGTCTTCGCTTGAAAAAGAAATGTTAGAAACTAAGACCTTAGAAGAACTGAATGGTGTAGAAATTTATGAAGAGTTCCTTGGTGAAACAGATCCATTTAATTCTGATAAATCGCATCCAAAAAATCACGTTGCCTATGGATATGGTGCATGTGTAGCAACAATTGGTGAAGACAATAAGGTTGCTAATTTACATGTAGCATACGATGTAGGTCGCGTAGTTAACCCTCAATCTTGTGCTGGTCAAGCTGAAGGCGGCGCTATCATGGTATGGGCTTTGCTGTAACAGAAGACTTCCCTTATAAAGAAGGGTATGTAACATCTAAATACGGTACGCTAGGACTTCTTAGAGCTACCCAATGTCCTCCAATTCATGTGAGTTTGATTGAAAAGGGGACACCAGAACAATATGCATACGGCGCTAAAGGTATTGGTGAAATTTCCAGTATTCCAATTGCACCAGCTATTGCAAATGCGTATCGTCGTATCGACGGAGAACCACGTAGGTCCTTGCCGATTCAACATACAGGTTATAAAAAATAGAATATTTGCTTAGTGGTTAGGGGCATTAGCCCTTGACCATCAAGGTTCCCACGTGAAGTCGATGAGATTTTCTAAACTCTATCATGTACGATAGTATGACTATATTGTTTAACTAGTAACTAAAACGTAAGATATGAGGTGATTCTTATGAGTAAAGGTGCATCTGGTGTCGACCATGTAGATGGTATGCTGCCAATCCCGCAATTGTTTGCTTATGGTTTACAGCACGTACTGGCTATGTATGCTGGGGCAGTAGCTGTACCAATTATTATTGCACAAGCTATGCATTTGCCAATTGAAGATTTAATTCGTTTGATTACAGCTGACTTATTTACATGTGGTGTTGCTACATTGATTCAAACATTAGGCTTTGGTCCTATCGGTGGTCGTATTCCTCTTATTCAAGGTGTTACATTTGCTTCTGTAGGCCCTATGATTATGATTGGTCAACAGCATGATATCAATACGATTTACGGTGCGATTATCGTAGCTGGTCTCTTTACATTCCTTGTGGCACCATTTTTCAGTCGTTTGATCCGTCTATTCCCACCTGTAGTAACAGGCACTATCATTACTATTATTGGTATCAACTTGATGCCAGTAGCAGTTAAATGGATGGGCGGCGGTGCAGGCAGTCCAAACTTTGGTGATCCGCTTAACATTGCTCTTGGTGTAGCTACATTTGTTATTGTTATTATAACCTATCGATTTGGTAAAGGATTTATTGGTAATTTGGCAATCTTAGTTGGCCTTATTCTCGGTACAGCCCTTGCTATGACTTTGTGGTGTTACTGACTTCTCCGAAGTAGGTCGTTCTCAATGGGTATCCATTGTAACACCGTTATATTTTGGTCTTCCAACCTTTGACTTTGCTTCTATCATTTCTATGATCATTGTAATGCTCGTAGTTATGGTTGAAACAACTGGTGACAGTATCGCAGTAGGCGAAATCGTTGATAAACCTATCGGTCAAAAAGAGTTAGCTGCAGTACTTCGTGCTGATGGCTTGTCTACTATTATTGGTGGTATCCTTAATAGTCTTCCCGTATACAGCATTTGCTCAAAACGTAGGTCTTATTGCTGTAACACGTGTTAAGAGTCGTTTCGTTGTAGCAGCATCTGGTGTTATTCTTATTTTATTAGGTCTTTTCCCTAAATTAGCTGCTATCGTAGCTTGTATCCCAAATGCCGTTTTAGGCGGTGCAGGTATTGCTATGTTCGGTATGATTATTGCCAGCGGTATCCGTTCTCTTGGTAAAGTTAGTTTTGATGGTAACTACAACTTGATGTTAGTAGCAATCAGTATTGGTGTATCCATGATTCCTCTTAGCTGCGCCTAACTTCTACGCTCATTTCCCAGATTGGGCTCAAATTCTTTTGAAATCTGGTATCACAGCTGGTAGTATAGTAGCTGTTATTTTAAATGTAATGTTTAATGGCTTTGGTTACAAAACTGTTAACGAACCTAATCGTGCAATACATAAGTACCGTCACTTCACACGATTCAAAGGCTATCCTAAACATTTCTATCAATAATATATAGTTAGACGAGTTTATTCTCATACGATTACATGTATTGTCTTTCACAATAGAAACCTTGTTAGTATAGGTAAAACATCAATATACATGTTTTCGCATTTTAAAAGGGCTCACTCTAGTTTTAGAGTGAGGCCCCTTTTTTGTGTGGAATCGTATACTACTTTGGTATATAATTAAATAATATATTGCAAAGGAGAAGCATTATGAAAGACGAGCGATTTATAGTTACGTATAGAATAGAAGCGAGTACATATGAAGAGGCAAAAGCAATTGCTTGGGCTGTTCAAGTGGAGCAAACTATAGAATTCCCTTATGAGTTTGTAACGGATTCATATATTAAAGAAAATATTACTGGTCGGTTAGAATCTTGAGCCTATGGGACAAGGTTCTGCATATATCAATGTAGGTGTCATGCCAAATGCTGTAATCGATATATCTCGTTATTATGTGGCTCGTATTTCATATCTTGTAGATACTACTGCCTTAGAAGCAACGCAATTTTTAAATGTTGTTTTTGGAAATTCATCCTTACAACCTCATATTTGGGTGGTTGATGTTGAATTATGCCCAACTCTTTTTGATGTGTTTAAAGGACCACGTTTTGGTTTGCATGGGCTTCGTGAATTAGTGGAAACACCAACGCGTCCTATGATTCAAGCCGTTGTAAAACCTATGGGGACACCTAATGAAGAGTTAGCTCGTATGTGTGGCGCTTACACACGTGGCGGTGCAGATGTCATAAAGGATGATCATGGTATTTCTAATCAGTCCGTTCTCTCAATTTAAAGATCGGGTAAAAGCGATGTGCTGCTATAGTACGTGAAATGAATGATAAACACGGTACACATACCTTTATATGCAGCTAATGTGTCTGGTGATGGTACAGACGTAATAGAACGGGCTTATTTTGCCAAAGAGGCTGGCGCAACGGCTCTCATGGTTGCCTCAGGGCTCGTTGGGTTTGGTTGGTTACATAAATTAGCTAGTGATGAAAAATTACGATTGCCCATTATTCATCATCCCAGCTTATTCAGGTGGATTTGTAAGCCCTGGTGTATCTGGTATAGCTGACTATTTACAATTAGGCTTGTTACCTCGTATTTTTGGGGCTGATATGTCAATTTTGTATCCTATGGTGGACGTTTTACTTTTACTGAGGAACAGTGTAAGAGGATTTCCTCTTACATTAAACGACCAATGGCCTTGATGAAAGCTGCTTGTCCGGCACCGGGTGGTGGTGTTACAGATGCTCGTCTTAATGAACTCGTTGAGCTGTACGGAAATGATACTATGTTCCTCGTTGGCGGTGATATGTTCCGTCGAGGACCAGATATCGAGTCTAATATGGCTTACTTTGTAGAGCGTTTGACTGACTTATCTGAAAGAACGTAATAATAGCTTGAATTTAAATGAGTTAATACAATGTTTAACTAAATAACTAAGCTATTGACTTTTTACAGAAATAATAGAATTTATGATTAAGTATATGGAGTGTTTTGATGAGTGAATCCTCACCGTTGGAGGTCCATGTCCTTGCTAGTGGTAGTAAGGGCAATTGTACAGTAATAAAAAAAGGGAACTCCGTCATATTGCATGATGTAGGCATTAGCTGTCGACGCATCGTAAATGGATTAAAAGAATTGCATATCGATATGGCACAGGTAGAGGGCATATTTATCAGTCATGAGCATAGTGATCATATTGCAGGGCTACAACAACTGTTAAAACGATTTGATATTCCTGTGTATACGAAACAGGGAACGTGGCGTGAAATACAAGATAAGCTCGTCGTACCAAAGAATCAATTAATTGAACTGACCAAAGGTAGTCTAACATTGGGGAATCTGATTGTAGAACCTTTTGCAGTGAGTCATGATGCAGCAGATCCAATCGGAATAAATGTATTTTCTGGAAACGACAAGGCTACAGTCGTGACCGATACGGGTATCATTTCTGATGATATATTACATAGACTGGATGATAGTACGTTGCTAGTACTAGAGGCTAATTACGATCCTCATATGTTGCGGTTTGGACCGTATCAACCTTTTTTGAAGCATCGCGTAGCCAGTGATGAAGGCCATTTGAGCAATGAAATGGCGGCACAGGCCTTACTCATGATGAAGCGACCTGATTTTATGCAGGTCATTTGGCGCATCGCTCTGAAAATAATAATAAGCAGTTTTAGTAACTCAAACGATTGGAAAATGCTAGTAGACGGTGGCGTACGCATTGGACCGGAAATGAAATTGCAACATGGTCAGCCTAATGAAATTGTGTCTATGCAATCTGTAAAGAGGTAGAAAATGAGATTTTATGTAGTTTGTATCGGAAAGTTAAAAGATGCTTATCTGCGGGATGGTGTTGCGGAATTCGTAAAGCGCATGCGCCCTTATGGAGGTATTACAATTACTGAATTGAATGAAAGTAAAATAGGGGATAAGCCTAGTGATGCGGACCGTAAACAAGTCGTTGCAGAAGAAGGTGAGCGTTTATTAAAAGCGGTTCCGAAGAGTGCTTATACAGTATTACTCGATGTGTACGGTAAGACAATGTGCTCTGAAGACTTAGCAAAGACTGTAGCAAAATTAGAAGTAGATGGTGTTAGCGATATGGCGTTCATCGTTGGCGGTGCTTTTGGGGTAAGCGATGAACTACGTAGATCTGTAAATTATAAATTATCCTTTAGCCCAATGACCTTTTACCCATCAAATGGTTCGATTATTGCTAGTAGAGCAAATTTATAGAGCATCTAAGATTAATCGTAACGAACCATATCATTGGTAATAGACTTATAAATTATTTATATAATATTCTTATAAAAAAGGAGTTTTATTATGCTATGTCGAATAGTATAATAAAGCAAGATGTATTTGTAAGGAGGAATTCACTATGAAAATTCAAGAAGTAATGAATAAATACCCTGTTACTGTTGGCAAGGATGCGCCGATTTCTGATGTGGCTGACTTATTGGTAAAATATAATTTAACAGCTGTTTCCGTAGTGGATGACAACAATAAATTATTAGGTATTATCTCTGAAGGTGATTTACTATATAAAAAAGTACGTCCTCATGTGCCTCATTATGTTAATGTATTAGGCGCTAGCATCTATTACAATGGCATTGGCGAATATAATGCTCAATTCAAAAAAATTATTGGCATCTCACGTTCATGAGTTGATGACTGATGAAGTAATTACAACTACACCGGATAAAGATGTAGAAGAAATTGTATCTGTTATGCTTGATCAACATTTGAAAAATGTGCCAGTTGTAGATAAAGAGTATCGTTTGATCGGGATTTTGTCTCGTCGTGACATTATCAAATTGATTGCTAAAGATAACTAATTAGCATAATTATGTAGAGCATAGAAAGACCACCCATTTCGGGGTGGTCTTTTAGTGTAAATTGAGAAGAATTGCATTGACCTTGCATTTATGTTATTATTAGGAGTGCATAATATACTACAGAAATTTGGGCATATTGCCCTTCGAGGAGGACATATTTTAAATGAAAGCAACTGTAAATCCTGTTGATCAACACGTAGTAACGTTAACTATTGAAGTACCTGCAGCAGAAGTAGATAAAGGCATTAAACAAGCTGTAAAACGCATTGCAGGTCAAGTAAACATTCCTGGCTTCCGTAAAGGTCATGCGCCTCGCCGTATTTTGGAAATGAACTTCGGCAAAGACGCTATCATGGAAGAAGCATTCGAAGTATTGGCTAGCCAAAACTACAGTGCTGCACTTCGTGAAAACGATATCGTTCCTGTATCTGAACCAGAAACCGAACGCGTACAATTCGAAGAAGGTAAAGACTTAATCTTCAAAGTAACTGTAACAAAACGCCCAGAAGTTAAACTTGGCGATTACAAAGGCTTAGAAGCTGAAAACAAGATGCTACAGTAACTGATGAACAAATCGAAGAACAATTGAACAACATTCGTGAACAACAAGCGAAAATGGTTGTTGCTGAAGAAGGCGCTACAATTCAAAAAAGACGACTTCGCAGTAATCGACTTCGCTGGTTCCGTTGACGGCAAACCATTCGATGGTGGTGAAGGTAAATCCTACCCATTGCAAATCGGTTCCGGTAGCTTCATTCCAGGTTTCGAAGATCAATTGATCGGCGCAAAAGCTGGCGATGATGTAACTGTAAAAGTAACATTCCCAGAAGACTACTTCGTAGCTGAATTAGCTGGTAAAGAAGCAGAATTCAAAACTCATATCCATGATATTAAACGTAAAGAATTGCCTGAATTGAACGACGAATTCGCAAAAGAAGCAAGCTCTTACGAAACAATTGAAGAATTGAAAAAAGATCTTCGCACTAAAATGGAGGAAGAAGCATCCCGTCGCGCCATCGACACTTACAATGCTGATTTGATTCAAGCAGCTGTTAAAAAATGCAACTGTAGATATTCCAGAAGTGATGATCAACGATCGCGTAGAACAAATGATTCAAGAATTGGCTATGAATATGGAAGGCCGTGGCTTGAAACTTGATGACTACTTGAAATTCTCCAATAAAACTATCGAAGATTTACGTACTGAATACAAAGATTCCGCAGCTGAAAATGTACGAGCTGATTTAGTATTAGACGCTATCGCAACTGCTGAGGGTATCGAAGTAACTCCAGATGATATGAACCGTGAAATCTTCATTATGGCTCAAAACTTTGGGGCAGATCCTAAAGAAGTTTGGGATATTATTGCAAAAGAAGGTCGTGTAGCTATGTTGGCAGGCTCTGTAGCTCGCAAAAAGCAGCTCGATTCATTATTGATAATGCAAAAGGTGCAGAAGCAGCAAAATAATAGCTTGCTCAACTAGGTACATGAAAAGGTGAATATATGTATGTACCAATCGTAGTTGAACAAGGCGAACGTGGAGAGCGTTCCTATGATATTTACTCTCGCTTGTTAAAGGATCGCATTATCTTCCTTGGTGGCCCTATTGATGATAATGTAGCAAATGCGGTTATTGCGCAAATGTTATTCCTAGAAGCAGAGGATCCTGATAAGGATATCCATTTGTACATTAATAGCCCAGGTGGTGTTGTTGTAACTGCCGGCATGGCTATTTATGATACGATGCAATATATTAAACCAGATGTGTCTACTATTTGTGTAGGCTCTGCAGCGAGCATGGGTGCTGTGCTTTTAACAGCTGGCACTAAAGGTAAACGATATGCGTTACCTCATGCGCGCATTATGATTCACCAACCATTGGGTGGTGTACAAGGTCAAGCATCTGAAATCGAAATCCATGCCCGTGAGATTCTTCGCATGCGTGAAGAGTTAAATGGTATCCTAGCAGCTCGCAGTGGCCAAGATATTGAAGTAGTAGCTCGCGATACAGATCGCGATAACTTCATGAGTGCCCAAGATGCCGTTGAATACGGTTTGATTGACGAGGTGCTCACAAGAGAACCTGTAGAAAGCAAGTAATGGAGGCGCTCATTGGCAAAAAGATAAAGATACTATGCGTTGTAGCTTTTGCGGACGCACAAGTGATGAAGTAAGAAAATTAGTGGCGGGTCCTAACGTATATATTTGTGACGAATGCGTTGAAGTATGTGAACGTATTATTGCGGATGAACTGGGTGACGGTTGAGGCAGAAGACTTCAACTTAAAAGAATTGCCAACGCCGAAAGAAATTAAAGCTCATCTTGACGAATATGTTATTGGTCAAGATGATGCTAAAATCTCTTTAGCTGTGGCTGTATATAATCACTACAAACGCTTACAAACAGATAATGTAGTTGATGATGTAGAATTACAAAAGGCTAATGTTTTATTCATTGGTCCTACTGGTAGTGGTAAAACACTATTGGCTCAAACCTTAGCGAAAAATGCTAGAAGTACCATTTGCTATTGCAGATGCTACAAGCTTAACTGAAGCTGGTTATGTGGGGGAAGATGTGGAAAATATCTTGCTCAAAATTATCCAAGCTGCAGATTATGATATAGCTCGGGCTGAACGTGGCATTATTTATATCGATTAAATTGACAAGATTGCTCGTAAGTCTGAGAACCCTTCCATTACACGTGATGTGTCTAGTGAAGGCGTACAACAAGCATTGCTTAAAATCTTAGAAGGTACCGTAGCTTCTGTTCCGCCTCAAGGTGGTAGAAAGCATCCAACTCAAGAAATGCTTCAAATTGATACTACTAATATTCTCTTTATTTGTGGTGGCGCATTTGATGGCATGGATAAGGTTATTACAAAACGTACCGCTAAGAAAACACTAGGCTTTGGTGCAGATGTTCAGCGTAAAGAAGAACGCAATGTATCGGCTATCTTGAAGGATGTTGTACCTGAAGATTTATTAAAGTTTGGCTTAATTCCTGAGTTCATTGGACGTTTGCCAGTAATGGTGACATTAGATCAATTGGACAGAGATGCGTTAATTCAAATTTTGACAAAGCCTAAAAATGCATTAACAAAGCAATATGAAAAAATTCTATCCCTTGATGGTGTAGAGTTGACTTTCACTGAAGATGCATTAGAAGAAATCGCTGATGAAGCATTACAGCGAAAAACTGGTGCTCGTGGTTTGCGTGCTATCATTGAAAAGGTGATGAAACGCGTAATGTTTGAGGTTCCTTCCATGCCGGAAGTAACTAAGTGCATTGTGAATCGTGAATCCGTATTAAGCACAGGTGAACCTATACTCAAAAATGAGGCAGACAAAGACATCCAGCTGAAATCGTAATTCGAAGAAACTCATTTCTGTGTAGGAATGAGTTTCTTTTCATAATATAAATACTTGGAGGACATATGAATTTACTCGAAATAGGGATTCCAACTGTACCCCTTAGAGGCATGGTTGTATACCCGAATATCGTGATTCACCTCGATATCGGTCGAGACAAATCCATCAAAGCGGTAGAAGCCTCAATGAACGAAGATCGCATTATGGCAGTGGTATCCCAAAAGGATGATTCTGTTGATTCGCCTACTGTTCATGACTTAGCCCAAATGGGTACATTAGTAAAAATTAAGCAAATGTTACGCTTACCAGGTGGTATAGTACGTGTTCTTGTAGAGGGTATCACACGTATTCGCGTAATGAATATAACTAGTATGGACCCGTACTATATAGGAGACTACGAACGTGTAGCCTCTGAATTTGAAGACGATGTAGAGCTTGAAGCCTATCGTCGTTTGGTTCAAGCTAAATTTGGCGAATGGGCAGAAGAAGCTAAATCAGTTACCGATGAAGGTGTAACGCGCGTTATGGAATTACGAATCCATGTGAATTAGCTGACCAAGTTGCATTCTCTATTGCCTATTAATAATTTGAAACGTCAAGAGTTACTTGAAGAATTATCTGTGGCTCGTCGTCTTAACATGATTGTAGGCATTTTAAATATGGAATTACAAATCTCTGATTTAGAAAATTCCATTAATAATCAAGTTCGTCAATCTATGGAAAAAGCGCAAAAAGAATATTTCTTGCGTGAAAAAATCCGCGTTATCCACGATGAGTTGGGTGATAAAGGAGATCCCGAGGAGGAGGCAGAAGAACTACGAGTTAAGTTAAAAGCACTTAACCTAAGTGAAGACGTACATACGCGTATTGATAAAGAAATCTCGTTATAGTCGCATGCCTCAATTGATGCCAGAAGCAACTATTTTGCGCAATTACCTAGATTGGGTATTGGCGTTACCTTGGAACGAATTGACTGAGGATCGCTTAGATATCAAGGGCGCTCATGCTATGCTCGAAGCCGATCATTATGGCCTTGAAAAGGTTAAGAAACGCATTTTAGAATTTTTAGCGGTTCGTAAAGTTAACCGGTAAAAATAGTGGCTCTATTCTTTGTTTAGTAGGCCCACCAGGCGTTGGTAAAACCTCTTTGGCTACCTCTATTGCTAAAGCAATGAATCGTAAGTTTATCCGTGCATCCTTAGGTGGTGTTCGTGATGAAGCTGAAATTCGTGGCCATCGCCGTACGTATATTGGTGCATTGCCTGGTCGTATGATTCAAGGCCATTCAAAAATGTAGGTACTAAGAATCCTGTATTTTTATTGGATGAAATTGATAAATTAGCATCTGATTATAAAGGTGATCCATCTTCAGCGTTATTAGAAGTATTGGATCCAGAACAAAATAGCACATTTAGTGATCACTTTCATTGAAGTGCCATTTGATTTCTCTGATGTATTCTGGATTACTACGGCGAATGTGGCCTCTAATATTCCAGGCCCATTATTAGACCGTATGGAAATTATTGAGTTGTCCAGCTATATGGAAGAAGAAAAACTAGAAATTGCTAAGCGTTACTTAACACCTAAGCAAATTAAGAAAAATGGCCTTGAAGATTACAAGGTTAAATTATCTGATGCAGTGTTGAAAAAGGTAGTTTCCGAATATACTCGTGAAGCTGGCGTTCGTACCTTGGAAAAACGATTGCTAAGATTTGTCGTAAGATTGCTTATAAAGTCGTTGAAGAAGGTGGGGATGCACCGAAAGTAACGACAAAAAAAATCTTCACGAATTCTTAGGCGCACCAATCTTTGTTGACCAAGAGCGAGAAAAGAAAGCACAAGTTGGCTATGTAAATGGATTAGCTTGGACTTCTGTAGGTGGCGTTGTATTGCCATGCGAAGCAACAACTATGAACGGTACAGGTAAACTTGCATTAACGGGTAGCTTAGGTAAGGTTATGCAAGAGTCTGGTCAAGCTGCAATGAGCTATATTCGCCACAATGCAAAAGCCTTAAAAATCGAAGATGATTTCTATAAGAAACTCGATATACACGTTCACTTGCCAGAAGGGGCAACCCCTAAAGATGGTCCTTCAGCAGGTATTACAATGACATTAGCTATGGTATCTATTTTGACTAACCGCAAGGTTCGTTCTGATATTGCCATGACTGGTGAAATTACATTGCGTGGCCGTGTATTACCAATCGGCGGTTTAAAAGAAAAGTTATTAGCAGCCTTGTCTAATGGCATTAAAGAAGTATTGATTCCGAAAGGCAATGAAAAGGATATTGCAGAATTGCCTGACATTGTAAAAAAGAAGGTCTCATTATTACGCCAGTTAAGACAATGGATGAAGTATTAGCAAAGGCACTTGTGTAATGCAAAAAAGAAAAAATCCACTAAACAAATGGGCCCAAAACCACAATATACACGAAAAGAACCGAAGGGGCCTCGTATTATAGCAGCAAAATATAATACTTCCTGCGTGAAGGCAGATCAATATCCTGAAGGGGATACAGTAGAGATTGCTTTCATCGGACGCTCTAATGTGGGCAAATCTTCGTTGATTAACTCGTTGTGTAATTATCGTGGGTTAGCCCTCGTTAGTGGCCAACCAGGTAAGACTAAGACAATTAACTACTTTGATATTGAATCAAAAGAGGATATTTCTGAAACAGAGGAACGCCGTTACCATTGGTTCCTCGTTGACCTTCCTGGGTATGGATTTGCAAAGACAAATAAAGGAAACCGCAACTTGTGGTCTTCCTTTATTGCCGATTATATTTTACATTCTGAACGATTAATGTTATTATGCTTGCTTATCGATGGGCGTCATCCAGAGATGCCTATCGACAAAGTGGCGTTTGATTGGCTCGTTGAAGCTGGTGTACCATTACAAATTGTAGTTACTAAAGCTGACAAACTAACGGCTAAAGAGAAGTCTGCGAACTTGGCTAAAATTAAGGAAATGTATCCAACGAATACACCGCCTATTTTATATAGCTCCTTAAAACACACAGGACGTGAACTTTTACAACAACGCATCAATAAAGTTCTAGTAGGAGATGAAGCATGAGTCAAACCAATGAATTAGAGATGATGGAACGCATTGCTCTAGATTTAGAGCGTGTCGAAGAGTCTCTTGCATCATCTTTTTAATACCGGTGCAGAGGACTTCAATGCACTGATTCGACCGTTATCAGCAGCAGGTGGTAAGCGTTTGCGCGCGCAATTATGTTTATTGATTGCTAATGCAGGTACATCTATAGAGCGTCAACGCATTAAAATTGCTGAGGCTGTTGAAATGCTTCATTTAGCGACTTTGATTCATGATGATGTCTTAGATCAAGCAGAGATTCGTCGAGGCGAAGAAACGATACATATGCACAAAGGAAATAAGGTAGCTATTCTTAGTGGTGATTACTTGTTTGCTAAGGCATTCCAAATTGTATCTGAAATGCCTAATATGAAATATTTGCAGATTTTTTCTCATATCATTACTTGTCTTGTGGAAGGCGAATTTATGCAGATGAAAGATGTGTATCGTATCGATCAAGGTATTGAACGGTATATGACTAAGACCCAAAAAGAAAACAGCTGACTTTATGGAAGGCTGTATGGAATTGGGGGGCCTATTAGGGGCTGGAGCGAATCTGAAATCGTTGAGTTGAAAAATATGGTCATGCTCTGGGCATGGCATTCCAGATTACCGATGATATTATGGATTATCGCGAAACCTCAGACACGACAGGTAAACCCGTGGGGAATGACCTTCGCGAAGGTTTATTGACATATCCGTTGTTAAGTATCGTTAATGATGACAATAAAGATAAATTGCTTGAGGATATTAAAGCCTTGAATAATGGCGGTGATGAGCAGGCTATTATTGACTATGTTATCGGTCAAGGCGGTATTGATAATACATTAGCTGTAGCTGATCAATATTGCAAAGATGCTTTGGCAGCACTCGATGCTGTCCGTGATTTCCCAGGCAAGGAATTCCTTGTGATGGCAGTAGAGAATTTAGCTGATAGAAAGGTATAATATGGAACCATTCGAACCAAAAGCGGACTTCGAATATCCCATACAAAAACCTTCTTTTGATAGTGTAGTTCGTCAAAAGCGTCGCGAAGCCAAATTAAAGGCTGAACAAGAACAGTATAAGGTGGTAAGACAACAGGTTCCTGAGGAACCTGAGGACAATCCAATTTATACTGAGATGGAACAGAAAATGATGGACGAAGCGAGGGAAATATCCCTTGTAGGCCATCTATCTGAATTGCGAAAGCGCCTTATTATAATGGCTGTTGCAGTAGTCATAGGAACATGTATTTCTTATTATTATGTAGACTTCTTATTGGAAATACTCCTAAAGCCAGCTGGTAAGCTCTATTATATGAAACCGACTGAGGCCTTCTTTACATATATGAAGGTGTCTATAGTAGGTGGTCTTATTATAGGGCACCTATTATATTGCATCAGATCTGGTTATTTGTTAAGCCTGCCCTTACGGTGCGAGAAAAGCAACTATCCAATTGGATTTTACCGGTTGCTATAGGCTTATTTGGCATAGGTATTGTATTTTCTTATGTTCTCGTGCTACCAGCAGCTGTTAAGTTCTTTATGGGCTGTGCCACCGATGAATTGCAACCGATGTTTTCCATTGGTCAATACATGGACTTTGTATTATCCTTTGTACTCCCCTTTGGATTTATCTTTGAGTTGCCGTTGATTTTAATCATCTTGGGATATTTCAACTTAATTACATCGCGTTTTTTAAAAACGAAACGTAAGATATTTATACTTATATCCTTTATCATAGGTGCTGTCATTTCACCAACACCGGATATGTTCTCTCAAACGATGATTGCATTACCTATGATATTGCTATATGAAACGAGCCTATTTGTATTGGCTAAGATTATGAAGCGCTAAGGAGTTTATTTAGGAGGAACGATGAAAACCTACGAAAATTTAACCACTTATAACCCCGGTGAAATAGAAGGGAAATGGTATTCATATTGGGAAAACCAAGGATACTTTCACGAAGAAGTAGACACTAATAAAGAACCATTTAGCATTGTATTGCCACCTCCAAATGTAACAGGTATGTTGCATATGGGGCATGCACTAGATAATACATTACAAGATATCTTGATTCGTTTTAAACGTATGCAAGGTTACAATGTGTTATGGATGCCTGGTACAGACCATGCTGGTATTGCTACACAAATCAAGGTAGAAGAAATGCTCGCTAAAGAAGAGGGAAAATCTCGCTATGATTTAGGTCGTGAAAAATTCGTAGAACGCGTTTGGAAATGGAAGAAAGAATATGGCGATACCATTGTTAAACAAATTCGCAGCTTAGGTGCATCCTGTGACTGGTCTCGCGAACGCTTTACATTAGATGAAGGGTACTATCATGCAGTACGTGAAGTATTTGTAAGCCTTTATGAAAAAGGTTTGATCTATCGTGGTGAACGCATCATCAACTGGTGTCCTCGTTGTGCCACTGCGTTATCTGATGTTGAAGTTGAGCATGAAGACGAACATGGCCACTTATGGCATATTAAATATCCTGTAAAAGGTGAAGATAATCGATTCGTAGTTGTTGCTACAACACGTCCAGAAACAATGTTCGGTGACGTAGCAGTAGCAGTAAATCCTGATGATGATCGTTATAAAGACCTCATCGGCAAAACATTAATCTTGCCATTTGTTAACCGTGAGATTCCTGTAATTGCCGATGACTATGTTGATGCTAGCTTTCGGTACAGGCTGTGTAAAAATTACACCTGCTCATGATCCTAATGACTTTGAAATGGGTCAACGCGATGATTTAGAGTCCATCGTTGTTATGAACAATGATGCAACAATGAATGAAGGTGCTGGCAAATTTCAATGGCTTACCTCGTGAAGAAGCGCGTAAACAAGTAGTAGCAGAACTTAAAGAATTAGTACTTGAAAAAATCGATGATCATGACCATGCAGTAGGTCATTGCTCTCGTTGTAACACAATTATTGAGCCAATGGTATCTAAACAATGGTTTGTAGATATGAAACCATTGGCAGAACCAGCTCTTAAAGTTGTTAAAGACCACGAAGTAGAGTTCGTTCCTGAACGTTTTACAAAAACATATGTGAACTGGCTTGAAAATATCCGCGATTGGACGATTTCTCGTCAATTGTGGTGGGGCCATCGCATTCCAGCGTGGTATTGTGATGACTGTGGTGAAACTATTGTTAGCCGTGAAGACATTACAGAATGCCCTCATTGCCACGGTCATGTTACACAAGATCCAGATGTGCTTGATACATGGTTTAGCTCTGGTTTATGGCCGTTTGCCACAATGGGTTGGCCTAAAGAAACAGCAGAACTTAAACAATGGTATCCAACAAGTGTGCTCGTAACTGGTTACGATATCATCTTCTTCTGGGTTGCTCGTATGATCTTTTATGGCTCTTGAGTTTGAACATGAAATTCCATTTAAACATGTATTTATTCATGGTCTTGTTCGCGATAGCCAGGGCCGTAAAATGAGTAAATCTTTGGGCAATGGTATTAATCCGCTTGAAGTTATCGGCGAATATGGTGCTGATGCATTGCGCTTTACACTTGTAACAGGCAATACACCTGGTAACGATATGCGTTTCTATATGGAACGTGTTGAGGCTAACCGTAACTTTGCCAATAAGATTTGGAATGCATCAAAATTTGTATTGATGAATCTTACAAATTATGATGAAAGCTTCGTTCCAACAGCAGATGATTTGACATTAGCAGACCAATGGATTGTTCAAAAATACAATGAAACTGTACAAAATGTAACATCTAACCTCGATAAATTCGAATTAGGCGAGGCTGCTAGTTCAGTATATGACTTCATTTGGAATACATACTGTGATTGGTACATTGAGTTAGCTAAACCTCGTTTATACAACGATGGTAATGAACGTGATCGTCGTACAGTTCAATATTTACTTGTAACGATCTTACGTCACATGCTCGAATTATTACATCCATTCATGCCGTTCGTAACTGAACATATTTGGCAACATTTGCCTCATGAAGCGGATAGCATCGTTGTTGCAAAATGGCCTGAAGCATTGAAATTCGATAATCTTGAAGGGGCAGCACGTCAAATGGAAGTTATGATGGATGCTATCAAAGGTATTCGTAACATGCGTGCTGAAATGAATGTGCCTTTAGGTAAAAAGCTGAGGTTATCGTAGCGCCAACAGATGAAGCATTAGCTAAAACTGTAGCAGAACATAGTGACTACTTCGTAACATTGGCTTGGGCTGAAAAGGTAACTATTCTAGGTGCTGATGATCCAAAACCTGAAAATGCAACCGTAACCGTTGTCAATGGTATGGAAGTATATCTCTTACTTAAAGACTTGATTGACGGTAGAAAAAGAAAGAGAGCGTATTGCAAAGGAAAAAATCCAAATGGAAAAAGAAATTTCTCGTTTGGAAGGTAAATTGTCTAACCAAGGCTTCTTAGCAAAAGCACCTGAAGCTGTAGTAGCAAAAAGAAAAAGAAAAGTTAGAAGAATATAAACAAAAACAACAAGCGTTGTTAGAACGTGAAGCGTTCCTTGAAACCTTATAATAGGAGGTTTATATGACATATCAGGAGGCCTTAGCCTATTTGGAGCAGGCATCTTCATTTGGTATTAAACCTGGCCTTGAACGAATTACAGCGCTTATGGAAGCCCTTGGGGAATCCACAAGAAGATTATAAAATTGTTCATGTTACAGGTACAAATGGTAAGGGCTCGGTTACCTCATATATTTCCTACGCACTGTTTACAAGTGGATTACGGGTGGGGCGATTTACATCGCCTCACCTTCAATCCTATACGGAGCGTATTCAAATTAATGATGGAAATATAACAGAGGAAGCCTTTCGGAAAATTAATTAGTCGCGTAAAGATTGCAGTAGATACTATTATTAGTAATGGAATAGAAGCGCCAACACAATTTGAAATATTAACAGCTGCCGCATTTTTTATTCTTTAAGGAGCAAGGTGTCGACTATGCTGTAGTAGAAGTTGGTTTAGGTGGCTTACTAGATTCTACTAATATCGTGACTCCAAAAGTATCGGTTATTACTAATGTAACAATAGACCATCAAGCGTATTGTGGTGATACTGTTGAGGAAATTGCGCGTCATAAGGCAGGGATTATTAAATCTAAAGTTCCTGTTGTAACGGCTGCACAGGATGCACCGCTTCGTATAATTGAAGAGGTAGCTAAAGAGAAGCATGCTAAAGTATATGCTTTCAATAAAGATTTTGGTATCGATAGCCGCAGCGCTGTAACGGGTGGTCAAATGATTACGGTTAGTACTAATGATGCCGCTTCTGCAATGTTGTTTACGACGATGGCTGGCATTCACCAATCTGTAAATCTCGCTTGTGCATTGATGGCCGTACGCCTGTTGATGAAAGAGGATACGAACATCAGTGAAGAAACGATACGTGAAGGATTTGCCCGCACTACGTGGGCGGGGCGCTTTGAAGTTAAACGAGGCTTGGATCGCACCTTTATCTTTGATGGTGCTCATAATGCGGCAGGTGCTGAATCTTTCAGTATGACCTATGCTGAGCTATTTAAGGACGCCCCAAAAACGATTGTGATGGCAATTCTTAAAGATAAAAATCAAGATGCTATTATTCGTGAAGTAGTTAAAGTCAGGCGACACAGTCCTCGTTGTACCTGCACCAACAGATAGAACAGAGGTACCAGAGGTTTTGGTTGAAAAAATACGTCACATTGTTCCAAAAGCTGTAGCCCAAACAGCTGATTCTGTTGAAGACGCATTGGCTTTAGCCTACAAACATACAAAGAATGGTGATATTATCGCTGTTTGTGGTTCTTTATATATTTTAGGAGATGCTCGTCAGTGGTTTAACCATGAGATGAGTCACTAAGGTGAGCCTATGGAACTCTCACTTATTCCTAATCAGAAGAGAATTACGTTCTATATCGAGCGTCTAATTTATGGTGTGGTGGTTGCTATGCCATTACAACCTATGGTGGGGGATGTACTCCTGTGGCTAGCGATAGGACTTGCTTTATATGATTTGATATCTAGTAAATCACTGAGTTTACCGACGGGTTATTTATCCTGGTCTGTTATGATATTTGTGGTATGGACTGGCATATCTGCACTAGTATCAGAAAATTGGGATTGGTCAATTCAAAGTTGGTTTTATCAAATCGTAGCCAGCGGAGGCATGTATTATCTAGTTCGCACATACATTCAAACACCTAAACAGTGGAATTATTTTCTTCGTGCTCTATTAGGTACTGCTGTTCTGGTGTGTATCATAGGTGCTTATCAATATGTATTTGTTCCTAATATCCATATAAAAGAGTGGGTAGATGCAGCACAGTTCCCAAAATTGATGCGACGCATGTCTTCCACCTTACAAAATCCTAATTTGTTGGGAGCCTATCTATTGATGGTGCTCAGCGTATGTATCAGCTATATCTTGGTATATATGAAAGAAAATCGTACCCGCGAAGTCGTTACGATGCTCGTTATAGGTATTATATTATTCTTAACGATGCTACTAACCTATTCTAGGGAATTTGGATTAGCTTTGGAGCGATGATTTTGTATTGGGCAATCTTTGTGGAACGAAGATTATTCTTATCTTTATTAGCAGTGCCAGTAATTTTATATTTTTATGATGGTGAAATAGCTTCAAGGTTGTGGTCTATATTCCAAGGCCATGATACATCAGCTGATCTTCGATGGGCTTTATGGGATAGTACCATGTATATCGTACGTGAAAATCCTATCTTTGGTATTGGGTGGAATACATTTTACTTAGTATATCCAGATTATAACTATTATATTCAAGGACCTCACGTCTTGATGTATCATGCCCATAATTTGTATCTCAATATATTAGCTGAATCAGGCATCCCAGGATTGATATCATTCCTAGCAGTTATTATTGGTCATGTTATTACATCTATAAGACTTGAAGGGGATATATTCCGCCAAGCTGCACAAGTTGGTGTAGGTGCGTTAGCTATAGGTGTTTTATTTAGTGGCTTATCCGATTTTGAGCTATATAGTCATCAAGTAACCATCGTATTTTGGCAATTGTTTGGTTGGGTAGGGGCTTTTGTAAAAGTTCAGTTATCTGCTGATAAATCTGCATAATTGTAATATCTTGTATAATTAGCATGTTTTATGGTAGATATATAATTTCATAATATGGTATAATTAATACATACCTTGGGTAGGTACGTATTAGGTAGTATAACCGGTTTTCTAATGTTAGACATAATTGAACATTATCGTTAGCATTTGAAAACCGGTTTTTTGTATATCATTGTATCTTTATAGGAGGTGTAAGGTCTAGTTCTTGTATATGAGATGTTGTTTTATATTGAAAAGGGTCTATATATTGTATAGAGAGAGTTCGATTTAATTGAAAAACATCAATATATGCCATATATCGATGATTCCTGTGAGTTATAACGATGTGAATAAAACTTATGTGGAAATGTGAAAATCTATGCATTTTAATCATAATGCTAATCAAAGTGTGATAAAAAATACATTTTAGTCATATAAGTTGACAATACATTGGATGTGGACTACGATGAAGTCGGTTTAAGGAACGACCAAGAGATCAAACTGTCGTTTATACAATGTTACTCTTAAAGGAGATGGTAATGGTGATAGACATCAAAGACCGCGTTAAAAAATGTGCGGACCTGCAAGGTAAAATTGTCACTGCTTATGATGCAGCTCTTTTGATTAACCCTAACGATAAAGTTGGTATTTCCGGCTTTACTCCATCTGGTTATGCAAAAGCAGTGCCATTGGCATTGGCAGAAAGAATGGAAAAAGAACCATTCAAAGTTGATTTGTGGACAGGTGCTTCCTGTAGGTGATGAAGCTGATGGTGCGTTAACTCGTGCTAACGGTATCAATCGTCGTTTCCCATATCAAACAAATGGGGATACACGTAAAGCCTTAAATAGCGGTGCTGTTAAATACATCGATATGCATTTAAGTACAATGGCACAAAATGTTCGCTATGGATTTTTCGGAGATTTAGATGTAGCAATAATTGAAGTATGTCAAATCAATGAAGATGGTTCTTTAGTACCGACTACCTCTGTTGGTAATTCTCCAACATTTGTTAGCCAAGCTAAAAAAGTTATCGTAGAAGTAAACGTATCTCAACCATTATCTTTAGTTGGTATGCATGATATCTACGAACCGTTTGATCCGCCATATCGCAAACCAATTCCGTTGGAAACACCTGGTGATCGTATTGGTACTGATGCAATTCCTTGTGATCCCAGATAAAATTGTTGCAGTAGTTCCTTGTGATGTACCTGATACAACAAGACCTTTGGCACCTATCGATGATGATGCAAAGGCAATGAGTCAACATCTTATCAAATTCTTTGAACAAGAAATTGCAGAAGGTCGTTTACCTAAAAACTTGCTTCCATTACAATCCGGTGTAGGTTCTGTAGCAAATGCGGTAATTAGTGGTCTTGGCTCAAGGGCCTTTCACAGATTTGTCCATTTATACAGAAGTAATCCAAGATGGTATGTTTGACTTGATCGATGCTGGTAAAGTAACTGTATGTTCCGGTACTGCATTGAGTCCTTCTCCAGATGGATTGAAACGTTTCTATAATAACATCGATGAATATCGTAAAAAATTATTCTTCGTCCGCAAGAAATTTCTAACAACCCTGGTATTGCTCGCCGTATTGGTGTCATTGCCATGAATACCGCTATCGAATTTGATATTTTTGGCAATGTAAACTCTACTCATATTATGGGTAGCAAAATGATGAATGGTGTTGGTGGTTCTGGTGACTTTGCACGTAGTGCATATCTCACTATTTTCTGTACTAATTCCGTTGCAAAAGGTGGCGACATCAGTTCTATCGTTCCATATGTATCTCATGTGGATCACCCAGAACATGACACTATGATTTTCTGTACAGAACAAGGTGTTGCTGACTGCCGTGGTTTGAGCCCAGTGGAAAGAGCTCGTTTGATCATTGAAAAATGTGCTCACCCAGACTACAAACCTATGTTAACTGAATACCTAGAAAAAGCATTAGCTGCAACAAAGAATGCCCATACACCTATGTTGCTTGATGAAGCTCTTTCTTGGCATAAACGCTTCACAGAAACTGGAAGCATGAAAAAATAACCTGTTTTTTTAGGAGGATGATGAAAACATGGCTTACGAAAACTTAAAAGCCCAAATTGCTGAGTATAATAAACTTTGTGACGAAAAGAGTGTAAAAACTCCAGAACGTCAAAATTTGAAATACAACCGCGTGTATACACCAGTTGATATTGAAGGCTTTGATTATGAACGTGATTTGGGTATGCCTGGCGAATTCCCTTATACTCGTGGCGTACAACCTACTATGTACCGTGGTCGTTTCTGGACAATGCGTATGTATGCAGGCTTCGCTACAGCTGAAGAATCTAACAAACGTTATCGCTACCTAATCGAGTCTGGTGCAACTGGTCTTTCCTGTGCATTCGACTTACCTACACAAATTGGTTATGACTCCGACGACGCAGTTGCAGAAGGCGAAGTTGGTAAAGTAGGTGTAGCGATTGACTCTTTGGCAGATATGGAAATCTTGTTCAACGGCATCGACCTTGGCAAAGTATCCACTTCCATGACAATCAACGCTCCAGCATCCGTTTTGTTGGCAATGTACATCGCAGTAGCTGAAAAACAAGGCGTACCTTCCACAGAATTGAAAGGTACAATTCAAAATGATATTTTGAAAGAATACGCAGCTCGTGGTACTTACATTTTCCCTCCAAAACCATCTATGCGTTTGATCACTAATATCTTCGAATATTGCTCTCAATACGTTCCAAAATGGAATACAATTTCTATTTCCGGTTACCACATCCGTGAAGCAGGTTCCACAGCAGCACAAGAAATCGCATTTACAATTGCTGATGGTATCGCATACGTAGAAGCAGCTTTGAAAGCTGGTCTTGATGTTGATACATTCGCTGGTCGTCTTTCCTTCTTCTGGAATGCTCATAATAATGTACTTGAAGAAGTTGCTAAATTCCGCGCATCTCGCCGCTTATGGGCAACAATCATGAAAGAACGTTTTGGTGCTAAAAAACCAAAATCCATGATGCTTCGTGTACATACTCAAACAGCTGGTTCCATGTTGACTGCACAACAAGTTGATAACAACATCGTTCGTGTTGCTCTTCAAACTGCAGCTGCTGTAATGGGCGGTACTCAATCCTTACATACAAACTCCCGTGACGAAGCATTGGCTCTTCCTACAGAAGCATCTGTACAAGTAGCTCTTCGTACTCAACAAATCGTGGCTTACGAATCTGGTTTAGCAGACGTAGTTGACCCATTGGGCGGTTCCTACTATGTTGAAGCTATGACTAACGCTATCTATGACGAAGCTATGGCTTACATCAAGAAAATTGATGAAATGGGCGGCGCTGTAGTAGCAATCGAAAAAGGCTACATCCAAAAAGAAATTCAAGAATCCGCTTACAAATGGCAAATGGAAGTTGAATCTGGCTTGCGCACAATCGTTGGCGTAAACAAATTCCAAGTTGAAGAAGAAGCTCCAAAAGACTTACTTCGCGTAGATGCTTCCGTTGGTGTTAACCAATCTCAAGAAAACTCAAGCAGTTCGCGCTAACCGCGATCAAGCAGCAGTTGATAAAGCATTAGCAGCTCTTAAAGCTGGCGCAGCTGACGAAAACGTTAACTTGATGCCATTAATTCTTGCAGCAGTTAAAACATACGCTACTTTGGGTGAAATTTGTAATGTATTGCGCGAAGTATTCGGTGAATACGAAGCTCATTCCACATTATAATATCGGCTGATTTCGGAGGTAATATATCATGGCAGAAAAACGTATTAGAGTAATCGTAGCAAAACCAGGTCTTGATGGTCATGACCGTGGTGCAAAAAGTAGTAGCACGCGCACTTCGCGATGCTGGTTTCGAAGTAATCTACACTGGTCTTCGTCAAACTCCAGAACAAATCGTTGAAGCAGCACTTTCTGAAGACGTTAATGTAGTTGCATTATCTCTTCTTTCCGGTGCTCATAATACATTGTTCCCTAAAATTGTTGAACTTTTGAAAGAAAAAGGCATGGGCGATGTACTGGGAATCGGTGTTGGCGTTATTCCTGACGCTGATATCCCTGGCTTGAAAGCAGCTGGCGTAGCAGCAGTATTCACTCCTGGCACACCAACTAGTGATATCGTTAACTTTATCAAGGAAAACGTAAAATAATTAACTGGGCAAGAGAGGGGCTCAACTGAATAGTTGGCTCCCCTCTATTCCCATATTCTAAGATAGGTGGTGAGGCGAATGGATTTAGTTAAAGGCCTTTTGAGGGCTCCCGACTAGCCTTAGCACGGTCCATCACTGCTGTAGAGAATGAGTATGAAAATGCCATTGATATTATGAAGGCAATTTACCCTAAAACAGGGAATGCACGTATTCTCGGTATTACAGGGGCCCCTGGTGCTGGTAAAAGTACTTTGACTGATAAAGTTGTTAAACATTATCTAGATCAAGGTAAAAAAATCGGCATCGTTGCCATCGACCCAACAAGCCCATTCTCTGGTGGTGCTATCTTGGGGGACCGTATTCGAATGAATGATTTGACATTAAATGAAAATGTATTTATTCGAAGCATGGGCACGCGTGGTAGTCTTGGTGGTTTATCCAAAAGACTGCGGACGTTGTAAAACTCATGGATGCCTTTGGCATGGATTTAGTAATCATTGAAACAGTAGGTGTAGGTCAATCCGAAGTAGATATCGTTAAAAATGCAGATACTACATTGGTTGTACTTGTTCCTGGTCTCGGTGATGATATCCAAGCTATCAAAGCAGGTATTCTTGAAATTGGCGATGTATTTGCTATCAATAAAGCTGACCGAGATGGTTGCGATCGTTTGAATGTAGAAATTGAAATGATGCTTGACCTAGACTCTCGTGAAGTAAAATGGCGCCCACCAATTAAGCGCACAATTGCTAGCAAGGACCAAGGCGTAGATGAACTTATCGAAGCCTTTGGATGAACATTTTGAGTATCTTGAAGATTCCGGTGAATTGGATGCTCGCCGGGCAGAACGTACTCGCGATGAAATCATCGCAATGATTAATGAACAAATTGGTCGTTATGTAGCTGATAAAATTATTACAAGCGACGAATTTAATAGCCAAGTGGCAGCTGTCAATGAACGCGAAAGCGATCCATACACAGTTGTTAACGGCGTAATGACAAACGTGCTAAAGTAGACGGCGACTACATAGCATTAGAGATTTAGCCTTATAAAGGAGATAATCAAAATGGCTTTTAAAGTATTACAAGTGGATCACATCGGTATTGGTGTTAATGATTTAGCAGCAACTAAAGAATTTTACAAAAATGCTTTGGGAATTCAACATCTTCCTGAAGATGAAGTAGTAGAAGAACAAAAAGTAAAAGTATCCTTCTTCCCATGCGGCGATGCTGAATTAGAATTCTTGGAAACTACTACTCCAGACGGCCCTATCGGTAAATTCATCGAAAAAATGGCGGTCGTGATGGTATCCAACACGTTGCTTTGCGTGTAGATAATATTGAAAATGCTATTGCTGATCTTATGGCGAAAGGTATTCGTATGATTGACGAAAAACCTCGTTACGGTGCTGGCGGTTCCTCTATTGCTTGCTTACATCCAAAAGCAACTGGCGGTGTTTTGCTTGAATTATGTCAACGTATGAAATAATACAGTATCCAATTCACATCATTATATATGAGTTGTAGATATACATATACATATAATCACTAGTTATATATTAAATATGTATGCATGCTTGAACTTTATTATTTATGAAATAAAATGATACTGTAACAAGTTTTATTTGGAGGTGCTATAATGGCAACAGTGCAAGGAAAAAATTGAGTTGTTGCACGAAAAACTAGCAAAAGTTAAAGCTGGTGGCGGTGAAAAACGCGTTGAGAAACAACATGCTCAAGGTAAAATGACTGCTCGTGAACGCTTGGCTAAATTATTCGATGACAACTCTTTTCGTTGAACTTGATCAATTTCGTTAAACATCGTTGTGTTAACTTCGGTCAAGAAAAAAAGAATTACCAGGCGAAGGTGTAGTAACAGGTTATGGTACTATCGATGGTCGTTTGGTATATGCATTCGCACAAGATTTCACTGTAGAAGGTGGTTCTCTTGGTGAAATGCACGCTGCTAAAATCGTTAAAGTACAACGTTTAGCAATGAAAATGGGTGCTCCTATCGTTGGTATCAATGATTCCGGCGGTGCTCGTATTCAAGAAGCTGTAGATGCGCTTGCTGGTTACGGTAAAATTTTCTTTGAAAATACAAATGCATCTGGCGTTATTCCACAAATTTCCGTAATCATGGGTCCATGTGCGGGCGGTGCTGTATATTCTCCAGCATTGACTGACTTTATCTACATGGTTAAAAATACTTCTCAAATGTTCATCACTGGTCCTGCAGTAATCAAATCTGTAACTGGTGAAGAAGTAACCGCTGAAGACCTTGGTGGCGCAATGGCTCACAACTCCGTGTCTGGTGTTGCTCACTTTGCAGCTGAAAATGAAGATGATTGTATCGCTCAAATTCGTTACTTATTAGGCTTCTTGCCATCCAATAATATGGAAGATGCTCCATTAGTAGATACTGGCGACGATCCAACTCGCGAAGACGAAGGCTTGAACAGCTTGTTCCCTGATAACAGTAACATGCCATACGACATGAAAGATGTTATCGCAGCTACTGTAGATAATGGTGAATACTATGAAGTACAACCATTCTATGCTACTAACATTATTACATGCTTCGCTCGTTTTGATGGTCAATCCGTTGGTATCATTGCTAACCAACCAAAAGTAATGGCTGGTTGCTTGGACATTAACGCTTCTGACAAATCTTCCCGTTTTATCCGTTTCTGTGATGCTTTTAATATTCCAATCGTTAACTTCGTTGACGTTCCTGGTTTCTTGCCTGGCACAAATCAAGAATGGGGCGGTATCATTCGTCATGGTGCTAAAATGTTGTATGCTTACTCTGAAGCTACAGTACCAAAAATTACTGTTATCACTCGTAAAGCATACGGCGGTTCCTACCTCGCTATGTGTTCCCAAGATTTAGGCGCAGACCAAGTATATGCTTGGCCTACATCCGAAATCGCTGTAATGGGTCCTGCTGGTGCAGCTAATATTATCTTCAAGAAAGACGAAGATAAAGATGCTAAAACAGCTAAATATGTAGAAGAGTTTCGCGACTCCTTATAAAGCTGCAGAACGTGGCTTCGTAGATGTTGTAATCGAACCTAAACAAACTCGTCCGGCTGTTATCAACGCGTTGGCAATGCTTGCAAGTAAACGTGAAAACCGTGCTCCAAAGAAACATGGTAATATTCCATTATAATTCGATTCGGTAATCATATCATCGAATTTGGGAGATACCTTTCTTTATTTATTTTTTAGAAAGGGGAATGATTATGGAAGGACAAGCAGTTACTACCAATCCCTGGTTAATCATGGCCATTAATATGACAGTTGTATTTGTTGTGTTGATTCTTTTAGGCGTTTTGATGACAATCGTTCATTTAATTGACCCTACGAAAAAGAAAAAAGACGTACCACCAAGTGCACCTGTTGCGCCTCCCGCAGCTACACCGGTGGCTGCACCAAATGCATCTGCTCAAAATGAAGGTGAAGTAGTAGCAGCTATCGTAGGTGCCATTGTGGCGATGGGGTATTCATCTGAACAAATTGCATCTATTCGACCTACAGCAACCAGTGCTAAATGGCGCTTGGAAGGTCGCTTAAGCGGTAGAGGTTAATAATATTTTAGGAGGCATTTGTCATGAGCAATGCTACAAAAGCTAACGGTAAGGCACCATCTCAAGATGTTGTTGCAGTTATCGTTGGCGCATTAGCGGCAATGGGTTATTCCGCTGATCAAATCGCGCATATCCGTCCAATCGTAAGCTACAATTGGAAAATGGAAGGACGTTTGCGCGGTAATCGATAAGATTATTGGCAGTTAGATAATCTAATAGATTATCAATTTATATGTGTAAAAGAATATTTATAAGTTTTGTGTAGGAACTACACATTTTGGAGGAATTTAAGATGAAAAAATTCAACGTTACAGTAAATGGTACAGCATATGATGTAGAAGTTAATGAAGTAAAAGGTGCAGCTCCTGCAGCAGCTCCTAAAAGCAGCTCCAGCAGCAGCTCCTAAAGCAGCTCCTGCACCAGCTCCAGCTCCAGCTGCAGCAGCAGCTCCAGTTCCAGCAGGTGCTGAAACTGTAAAAGCTCCAATGCCTGGTAAAATCCTATCTGTAGCAGTATCTGCTGGTCAAGCAGTTAAAAAAGGCGAAACTTTGTTGATTCTTGAAGCTATGAAAATGCAAAACGAAATCGCAGCTCCTCATGATGCTGTAGTTGCAGAAGTTCGCGTAGCAGCTAACCAAACTGTATCCACTGGCGATGACATGGTTGTTCTTGGCTAATACCAAGTTGTGTGTGGCGCGGCTGCGCCGCGTCATATAACAATTTAATATTTGTGAAAGGGGAACGCATATGGAGGCTTTTGCTGTTGCGATTCAATCCGTTATTAATGATAGCGGGTTCCTCGCATTTACAACAGGCAATGCTATTATGATTCTTGTAGGTTTGATCCTATTGTACTTAGCATTTGCTAGAGAGTTTGAACCATTATTGTTGGGTCCGATTGCGTTTGGTTGTGTACTTGCTAATATCCCTCGTAACGGCTTTGAAGAAGGCGTTATGGCGCTTATTAGTGCTGGTATTTCCCAAGAAATCTTCCCACCTCTAATTTTCCTTGGTGTAGGTGCAATGACTGACTTTGGTCCGCTTATTGCTAACCCTAAAACATTGTTTTAGGTGCTGCTGCACAAATCGGCGTATTCGTTGCTTTAGGTGGCGCAATGATGCTTGGCTTTACTGCTCAAGAAGCAGCTGCTATCGGTATCATCGGTGGTGCCGACGGCCCTACATCCATTTACTTGGCTACTAAAGTTAGCTCCTCATTTATTAGGTGCTATCGCGGTTGCCGCATATTCTTATATGTCCTTGGTACCGTTGATTCAACCACCTGTAATGAAATTATTCACTACGCAAAAAGAACGTGAAATTGTAATGGAACAATTGCGTGAAGTTACACGTTTTGAAAGAATCGTATTCCCAATCGTTGCAACAATCTTCATTTCTTTATTGCTTCCTTCCATTACATCCCTTTTAGGTATGTTGATGTTAGGTAACTTGTTCCGTGAATCTGGTGTAACTGAACGTTTGTCCGATACATCTCAAAATGCGTTGATCAATACTGTTACAATCTTCTTGGCAACTGGTACTGGTTTAACAATGAGTGCGGAACACTTCTTAAGCGTACAAACAATTCTTATTATCTGCTTAGGTTTAGTTGCATTTATCGGTGGTACTGCTGGTGGCGTATTATTCGGTAAATTGATGAGCTTAGTTGATGGTGGTAAAACAAATCCACTTATTGGTTCTGCCGGTGTATCCGCAGTTCCAATGGCGGCTCGCGTATCTCAAGTAGTAGGTGCGAAAGCTAACCCAGCTAACTTCTTGCTCATGCATGCTATGGGTCCTAACGTAGCTGGCGTTATCGGTACAGCAGTAGCAGCAGGTACAATGCTTGCTATGTTGTCTAGCCACTAATAGTTTAATAATTATTCACCAAGGTGTGCCTATATAGGTACACCTATTGTTGAATAAAAAAGCTCTTATAAATTATGTAATCATACATAATAGGGTATATTTGCAATATATGCTTTTTCAGATCGGTCATTAGGTGTACAAGAATTTCACAAATAACCTTCTAGTGCTTTAAATATAGTAGAGGTGGTCACTTGTTATCAATTGAATTAAAAATACTGATTTGTTTTATTTGGGCATTTATTGTATTTTTTATTACTGCACTGATTATCGGTAATGAAGGAAAAGCTAAATGGTTTCAACGTAGAACTAAATATACTTGGTTTAATCGCCGAGGCTTTTTAGGGGAAGCGTTATTTTTTGGCTATCCTAAAACTAAGAGAGGGTTATGGTATAACTTTTTTGATGGCTTCTGCTATCTGTATTGTAGGCTATATTTTATATCTCATCTAATGCAATCAGTGCATTTCTCTGAAGGGAGATGATGATGTATGGGTGCTGCAGAACAAACCTTAATCGTCCTTGCAGTCATGGCTGTTTTATTCGTTACGGAAATTATTCCTTTAGCTATTACTTCTCTAGGCGGCGCCATTACACTAGGTCTTATGGGGATTATTACTCCTAAGGTTGTATTCTCTGGTTTATCTGATAGTACAGTTGTGTTGTTCGCAGGTATGTTCGTTGTTGGTGCTGCGTTATTCTACACAGGTTTAGCTCAAAAAATTGGGGAAACAGTAGTATCTCATGCAGGTACTAGCGAAAACGGCTTAATGCTTGCTATCATGTTGTTACAGCAACTATGTCCGCATTCTTATCTAACACTGGTACAACAGCTGCTTTATTACCAGTAGTTGTAGGTATCTGTGCTGTTGCTAAGATTCCTGCTTCTCGCCAATTAATGCCATTAGCATTTGCTGCTGGTATTGGTGGTATCATTACAATGGTTGGTACACCACCTAATATCATTGTAAGTGGTACATTATCTAAATTTGGTCATACAACCATTTGGTTTCTTTGAATTTGCATGGATCGGTATTCCTTTGACTGTTGCCACTATCGTATTCATGATGCTTGTTGGTAAACATCTGTTACCTAAACATGAAATTGCAGATGCTGGTGAAGTTGAACAAGAAGTGGCAGCAGAAGACATTTCCAATGATCCTAAGAAACAATTATATCTCTGGTATTATTCTTTTAGGCGTAATCATTGCTATGATTTTAGGGGATCCTTCCTAAAAACATATTTTGGTATTAACTTTTACCATTGAGCATGGTTGCTGTTATTGGCGCAATGCTTTGTGTATTAACAGGTTGCTTAAACGAAAAACAAGCGTACACGTCTATCGACTGGGTAACAATTTCTTATTTGCAGGTATGATGCCAGTGGCAACTGCACTTGATCAATCTGGTGCAGGTAAAATGATTGCTGATGCAGTAATTGGTGTTATGGGGTCTGATCCTAGTCCTTACTTTGCAACAGGCGTATTGTTCATTTTGTCTTGTGTTATGACGCAATTTATGTCTAATACTGCATCTTGTGCATTGTTGGCTCCTATCGGTATCTCTATTGCTCAAGGTATGGGTGCTGATCCTCATGCAGTATTGATGGCTATCGGCGTTGCAGCATCTTGTGCATTCGGTACACCTGTAGGTACACCTCCAAATACATTAGTACTTGGCCCTGGTCAATACAAATTTACTGACTATGTAAAAGCTGGCGTTCCATTGATCTTAGTTTGCTTCGTAGTAAGCTTACTTATCATTCCAATGGTATGGCCATTCTTCCCTGGTAAATAATAGGGGAATAGGTTACTCTACTATAAAAGCACACACGAGGTCGAATCGTAAGATTCGGCCTCGTTTTTTATGATTTTAGCCTATATGATTTTAATATAGATTACATATAAGTGTAATCAAAAGCAATATGAATTAAACTAATTTGCATGATTAATTTTACACAATTGACTACATCGAAAAAAATATGATATAGTATATTGTGTAAGATATAATAATGTAATGTTGAATAAGGAGGTCATCTATGACAAAAGAAAGATTTAACATGTTAGTTGGTTCTATTGGTGCATTTATTGGTGTATTTGTATTTTTAGCCTATATCCCACAAATAATTGCTAATCTTCATGGTCAACCTAGTCAACCATGGCAACCATTATTTGCAGCAGTATCCTTTGATCTGGGTATTATATGGTTGGACAAAATCACATAAACGTGATTATATTTTAATCGTACCAAACCTTGCAGGCGTTATTTTAGGTACACTAACATTCTTAACATCTTTCTAAGTGCTATAAGAAAAAAATAGTATTATTGTTATATAGTGAATAATAGTAAAGATATTACTTTACTTTATAAATATAAATGAGGTCGAATCGTATGATTCGGCCTTTTTTAAGTGAAGTTTATATGTTAGATTAAAATATAGATAAGTGTTAAATCTGTTGTAATAAAAAATAGTTTTTATGATAATAAATATTGATAATTGAATTCCTAGTATAATAGTACGTATTTTAATTGAAATGATAATTACAACATTCTCATTTATTGAATATCATATTCAATTAATTAAATGAAAAGAAATATCAAAATACTATAAATATAGGCTTTGTATGATAAAAAGAAAAAGTAATATGCAAAAATATATACAGTTTTTTATCATTTTCATTTGACTTTCAAAAAGAACTGTGTGATAATGAGAACATAAGTTGAGGCAAGTGCCTTTCTAAATGATAATAAAAAGTTCTGATCTATATTTTATGGAGGTCCTAATTATGAGAGTTATTGCTGATGGTTGCATTAAATGTGGTTCTTGCGCATCTGTTTGCCCAGTTTCTGCTATTACTGAAGGCGAAACTAAATACGAAATTGGCGATGCTTGCATCGATTGCGGTTCTTGCGAATCCGTTTGCCCAGTTTCTGTAATTTCCGCTGAGTAATCACAAATAAAAACGGCCCCTCATTGAGGGGCTTTTGATTTTGCCTAAAATTTGCGTAACTTAGTATAATAGGAGTATTAAGATATATATTATTATAAGGGAGTATACAGCTTGTTTTACATTATACTAATTCTTTGGTTGCTCTTAGATCAATGGACTAAATATTACATTATGAATCATTTTATGTTAGGTGAGTCTTTAGTGGTTATACCCAATGTATTTCATTTAACATATATATTATTAATCGCGGTGCAGCATTTGGCATGTTGCTAATCAGCGATGGTTCTTTTTACTGGTAGCTTTTTATTTGGTTATGTGCATATTATTGGAAACGCTTATTAAAAGGTCCTTGGACTTTAAAGATTGGATCGGCTTTATTAGTGTCTGGTGCTATTGGTAATGGCATTGATCGTTACATGATTCATGGTGTGGTAGATTTTTTGATTTCCGTATATGGCCTATTTTTAATGTTGCTGATATTGGTATCTGTGTAGGCGTAGCTTTAGTAGTCTACTATTTATTTACATTAAAAGATGATGATAAATAATTCATATATTATGACATAATTAATTAATATATGATACTTAACTCATAGAGAGGTAGAGGATGAACGAATATATTGTAAGTGCTGAGCAAGACGGTATGAGACTGGATGTATTCTTAACAGAACATATGGAAGGGTCTCGTAGTTATATTCAAAGTTTAATTAAAGGTGGTCATGTTTTACAGTAGGTACTAAGGTTGGGAAAGCAAATCTTAGACTTACACCAAATGCTGTTGTACGTGTAGATATTCCGGAACCTGAATCTGTAGAGGTAAAACCAGAGGATATTCCTTTAGATGTATTATATGAAGATCATGATATTATCATTGTAAATAAACAACGTGGTATGGTTGTTCATCCTGCGGTGAGCAATTATTCGGGTACACTTGTTAATGCATTGCTATATCATTGTAAGGATTTGTCCGGTATTAATGGTGAGATTAGACCTGGTATTGTTCACCGTTTAGATAAGGATACATCTGGTGTTATGATGGCGGCTAAAAATGATGCAGCTCATATAGGTTTAGCGGAGCAGGTAAAGGAGCATTCTGCTAAACGGACATATTTAACATTAGTACAAGGTAATATTGTAGAAGAAAAGGGTACTATTAAAAGCTCCTATTGGAAGACATCCTAAGGATCGTATGAAAATGGCTGTTGTCTTTGAAAATAGTAAGGATGCAGTCACTCACTTTAACGTAGTTGAACGATTTGGCCATCAAACCTTGGTTGAATGTAATTTAGAGACTGGTCGAACACATCAAATTCGTGTTCATTTTGCTCATATTGGACATCCTGTTGTTAATGATCCATTCTATGGTTACCGTCGTATGGATTTTCCCCTATTGAAGGACAAGCATTCATTCTAAATCTTTAGATGTAAAACATCCTATTACAGGTGAAAGTATGCATTTTGAGGCGCCTCTTCCAGATGACTTTCAAAGCATGTATAGAGTTTGCTAAAACATATCGAGAAGATAAGCGTAAATAAACGAAAAAATGAAAAGAAATCAAACGAAATGTAAAGAAACGTAGACAAACGTAAATACATGCAAATGAAATAACTGCCTTATATTGTGGTTTACTAAATAATCTTCTAACTATATTTTAAAGGGGCATAGAGAACTCTGTGCTATAAGGGCGTATATATGGAAAAGAAACGCTTATTGATGGATCAAGATGCTATTATGCGCGCGATTCGTCGTATTAGTCACGAAATCCTAGAACGTAATAAAGGCTTATCTAATGCTCTTATTTGTAGGCATTGAACGACGTGGTGTTATTTTGGCAAAACGTTTGCAGGCCGAAATCGAACGCATTGAAGGTATTCGTATTGAATGTGAATCACTCAATGTTGCTATGTATCGTGATGATAGTGATGCGCGCAAAAAGGGGGGAAACCATGTACGATTGATACAATGGAGAAAACAATCATTCTCGTGGATGATGTTTTTACACAGGTCGTACTATTCGTGCAGCTTTAAATGCATTGATGACATCTGGTAGACCTAAATCTATTCAATTAGCAGTACTCGTGGACCGTGGTCACCGTGAATTGCCGATTCGCGCAGACTATGTGGGTAAAAATATTCCTACATCACATCTTGAAAGTGTACGAGTTGCCGTAGCAGACTTAGATGGTGAAGAAGGGGTTACAATACAGGAATAACCTGTATTGTAACCCCTTTTTTGACTCGACGTATATAGTAAGTCTTTTAAAATGATATTATGCTATTTATTTGATGTATTGCTTATTTTATATATTGTGGTGTATAGGTATAGTCTGTATGCCCTATACGTTTACCTTCATTATGGAAACATAAGGCTTGTATATCTGTTGCTAGTGTATCTATATGATGCATAGATTTTCCAAGATTATTGAGCTGCATAGTAGGTGCTTTAGCCCATTTTTGAATGAGTGGAATGTCATGTTCAGTTCTCAGCCATTGACGACCTCTATCATTGAAGGCTAGTAATCTAGCGTATTGAGGACCTTCTTGTCCATGAGCGACGTTTATCAAGTCTTTTGTAATTCCTAATGTGAGGTAGGCACCCATTCGTTGTAATCGTGCATAGGTATAGCGTTTTGTTTTATTTCTTCAATAGCAGATTCCCATGTAGGCTGTTGTGCTGCTTTTTAACCATAAGTGCTCGATACCTTCTGTGAAATCGACGAATCGTTCTAATTCACTTGCCGAAATGCGGCGACCCAACATATGGACCATATCATGGTATCGACTGTAATCAACATAGTGACCGCTTGTGATTCTATGAGTCATATCATCTAGAATCGGTGTTGGAATAGCAGCTTTGAAGTGTTGAAATGAATATCTAAAGGCGTAGCCATTGTGATGAGTTGACGCAATGCCGTACCGGATGGAAAAACTCTTGATTGATAGTTTGATTATGGTGATCAGATGTACGCTTAATAGGAATATACACTAAATTTGGATGATATTTTAATCCAGCTCGTATATATTCTAGCCCTAATAAGGCATTAGGTGTGCTAAGTCATTTCAGAGCCTAAGGCTTTACGGAAGGCCGTTCCATAGGACATTCCTTCATTTAAATAATTTCGTAATTCATTTTGGGTGCTTTCACAATCCATACGTTTAGCCGTAAAAATGAGTTGATTTAAATCAGTTGTTTCAGAACCAAAGGAAAGGGTATCAATGGATAAAGCTTTCATAAACGAACCGCACCTGTTCCAAATAGTTTGCACTGCCTAAGGAATAGAGTGTAGGGAGTTCGATAACAACATCTGCACCGCCAAGCATGGCCCAACGCGCGCGATCGAACTTTGAGAAAAGGGCCGGCTCGCCACGTTGCACAAAGGAGCCACTCATAATACAGATGCGCAATACATCAGGGTATTTTGTAGCTAATGTATGTAGTTGATGTGCATGTCCATTGTGAAATGGATTGTATTCGCAAATAATGCCGATGGTTTTCATAGTGACTCCCTTTCATTAGTGTTAGTGTAACAAAGCATAGAGGTACTGTAAATAAATTTTTGAACTTAAGAGGCCGTATAGTAAAGAAATAGATGTAAAAATGTGTGTAAAACTAAAGTTTTTTGTAGATTTTATTTGTTCTATAGGCTATAATTAACTGTAAATGCTGAATTGATGTGAGGTATATGATGAAACAAAATTGGAAACGTACATTACAAGGGGCTCTGCTCGGTGCTGCGCTACTAGCAATGGCGGATGTGGCTCTACAAATGTAATGGATACATATAGTTTTGGCCATCAAGTTATCCGTGCTGGTCAATCTGAAATTACCATTGCTTTACCTTATGAAATGGGTAAAAGTACAAAAAATATGTCTGATGATGGGTATCCAATTGATATTTATGGATCTGTTACAGACCATATGGTGATTGAGGTTGAGGCTTTGCGTGCCGGTGAAAATAAACCATTGCCAACGGTGGATGAGTATGTTAACCGCAGCAAATCTGAGTTTACTAAAATTGGCGGTACCATCAAGGAAGAGTCTGTAGCTTTAGATGGCGCATCTGCTAAAAAGCTTGATGTGACCTATACGACTCAAGGGCAAACATTTAGATTTTTCTCAATACGTATTCTTAGATCATGGCGTATTGTGGAATATAGTCTACCAATATCCTGAAAAGGATCAGGTAGGTGCTGATATCAGCAAAGAAATTCAAAACAAGATTCAAGTTACACAACAGAAAGAGGGTTAATCAATGAACGTATTAGTAGTTAACTGCGGTAGTTCTTCCTTGAAATATCAATTACTTGATATGACAAACGAAACTGAATTGGCGAAAGGTTTATTTGAGAAGATCGGTGATCAAGACGCTATCTTCACTCATAAACGTCCAAACGCAGACAAATTAGAACGCGTTGAACCAATTTTGAATCATAAAGAAGCATCTTCGCATTTTGCTTGATATTTTAGTTGATGCTGAATATGGTGTAATTAAGTCCATGGATGAAATCGATGCAGTTGGTCACCGTGTAGTACATGGTGGTGAAAAATTCGCTGATTCCGTATTGATTACACCTGCTGTTATGCAAGCATTGGAAGAATGCTGCGCTCTTGCTCCATTGCATAACCCACCAAACATTCAAGGTATCGAAGCTTGTCAAGCTATCATGCCTAACGTACCACAAGTTGGTGTATTCGATACTGCATTCCATCAAACAATGCCTAAAGAAGCTTACATGTATGCGCTTCCTTACTCCTACTATGAAGATTATGGCATTCGTCGCTACGGTTTCCATGGTACATCCCACAAATATGTAGCACAACGTTGCGCAGAATTGATGGGTAAACATATGTCTGATCTTCGTATCATCACATGTCACTTGGGTAATGGTTCTTCCGTTTCCGCTATTAAAGGTGGTCGCTCCATCGATACTACAATGGGCTTTACTCCATTGTCTGGTTTGATCATGGGTACTCGTACTGGTGATATTGACCCAGCTATCGTTCCATTCTTGATGAACAAAACTGGCATGAACTACGATGAAGTAGACGCTATTATGAATAAAAAATCCGGTGTACTTGGTATTTCCGGTGTGTCCAATGACTTCCGTGTTATCGAAGAAGCAGCAGCTAATGGTAACAAACGTGCTCAATTAGCATTGAATATGTTCCATTACAAAGTTCGCCGTGTAATTGGTGCATTTGCAGCAGTTATGGGTGGTGTTGACGCTATCGTATTCACAGCTGGTATCGGTGAAAACGGTATCGGTAACCGTGATGCAATCTGCAACGGTTTAGAATACTTGGGTACTCGCATTGACTCTGAACGCAACAACATCCGCGGTAAAGAACAAGAAATCAGTGCTGAAGGCTCCAAAGTTAAAACCTTCGTAATCCCTACAAATGAAGAAATCATGATTGCTCGCGATACTCAACGTATTACAGCATCCTTGAAAAAATAATATAGTTCGTATCTGAACTAGGTGACTAATAAAGTCATAAAACCCCGTCTATATCTTAGGTATAGACGGGGTTTTTGTAGTTTTTATACCTAGAATACCTTATAATAGAATGTATAGTTATAAAGTAGTAGTTCTTTTAAAGGGGTAACACATGACAGTATTATATGAAGAAAAATCTCAACGTGCTAAAAGTGCAGAGTGGCTAGTATTATGTTTTGTCATTCTATTATTATGCGGTGTCGGGTACACTACATATCGTAGTATTAATTTACATACCGTACTAATAGCCGAATATTTCATTGAAATTATGGCCATCATCGTAATTGTGAAACAGGCGGTTAGCCGATATACCTATATTTTGACAGATACAAAGTTGGTCATTGAAGAATCTTCTATCTTTAGAAAACGCCATTTTGAAGTAGATTACGATATGATTGATGGGGTGTTTAAGTTTGAACGTGAATTATTGACGAATATTAAATATCGATATAAATACAGAAAATGTTCTACTTCTGATCCACGTCCTATATGGTCTCTAGTGTATGCGATTGTAAAAAGGGTGATAAGGTCCAAAATGGTCGCCTTTTACTGAAAGCAGATGATAAATTCTTTGAAATCTTAGAAGAACATGTACCAGGGCGTATCCGTGTGCCGCAAGCAGACATTGTATTCTATGCTGCAGTGCGTGCTGATGCGGTAAAACACGGAGAAGATGTACATGAGTACTATAAAAAGTTAACTACTCCTGAAAAGGATGGCCCAGATATTACTGTTTAGTTTACAAATATTCTGATTTATATTTTGTGATCTATATTTTCTGAGCTATGTTAGTTAGTCTTATTAATAAAATAGTTAAATTAACTAAAATTTTATACGATAAAGGAGTGCAAATGGCTGGATTATATTTGGCGAGCCAATCACCACGAAGAACTGAATTATTAACACAAGTTGGCATTGATCATATTGTTGTATCAAGTACCTATGAAGAGGCTAATACTGGATATGATGATCCCATTGAAATGGTAAAAGCACAGGCTTTAGGTAAAGCTCGTGCTGCTGTAGATGTCCCTGAAGGTAGTATTGTGTTAGGCGCAGATACGATTGTCGTGCTAGATAATCAAGTGTTAGGCAAACCTCATGATGCGGCTGAGGCCCGTCATATGCTAGAACGTTTATCAGGCCAAGTTCATTCTGTTATTACAGGGGTAGCCTTACTCATTAAAGATCAGGAAATAGTTTTTCATAATGAAACAAAGGTATATTTTAAAAGTTAGCTCCTTTTGAAATTGAATCCTATATCGGTAGTGGTGAGCCTATGGATAAGGCTGGCGCCTATGGTATACAAGGTAAAGGCGCTTTATGGGTAGAGAAGATTGAAGGATCTTATACCAATGTGGTCGGCTTGCCTGTTGAGCATGTGTATGATGAACTATGTAAGGCGTTAGGCGCTAAATAATACTATCGCTTTATAGTGATAGTGCTATAATTGGCTGTGCTGTGCTGTGCTGTGCTGTGCTGTGCTGTGCTGTGCTGTGCTGTGCTGTGCTGTGCAAGTAATATATAAAGAGAGTAGATGTGTTGGTTGCTTGATCGATAGATGGTGTTATCTATTTGAATGGAGAGATTCTATGGAAGTACCAACAGTAAGTGTAAAGACATGTTGCCGTTTCAACGGCCGCGAGAGAAGTTTCTTAACCTAGGGCCATCCCATATGGCGATGGAGGAACTATTAGCTATTTTATTACGAACAGGGGTAAAGGGGCAGTCCGCCATTTCCTTAGCTAACGATATCGTACAATCCTTTGATGATGGCGTATATGGTTTAAATCGAATGACCGTTGAAGAACTTGTTAAAATCAAGGGTATTGGTACAGATAAAGCGGTGACCTTATGTGCAGCTCTTGAGATGGGGCGGCGCTTGGGAGAGCTTAAAATCAAGGAAACTTACGAAGATTTTTCACAGCCCTTTGTTATAGCCCAATATGTAATGGAGCGTTTACGTCACGAAGATGTTGAGCATGTATGGGCAGCTATGTTGACGTCACGAAATAAATTGATTCAGTTAGAACATATTTCTAATGGCGGTCTAGTATCTAGTCTCGTAGAGCAACGTGCTGTTTTTAAGAAGGCCATAGCGTGTAATGCGGCGGCCATTATCTTAATACATAATCATCCATCTGGCGATAGTCGTCCTAGTGATGAAG
>VOFG01004346.1_pt1 | contig 84492 bp, 97 predicted proteins | sample 5384171 | NCBI WGS metagenome assembly VOFG01 (sample SAMN12384726, study PRJNA508395) | human gut metagenome | isolation source: healthy gut F | host: Homo sapiens
GTCTCCAGCCGCTCCAGATCTGCTCTGGAAACTTTGCCACTCTTTCTTAAAACCTCAGTGTTTCTGAAAAGATTTCCGGGCTCTGCCGTGAAACTCAGGAAGGCCCTTTTTCCTGGCAAATTCCACAGCCGCGGTAAAGCAGCCCACGTTCATCTCTGTCGGATCTGCCTTCGCTTTTAACGCATGCTGCATCTCCCAGTACGGGTGAAGGCCCTTAAAAGCCCGGATCGCGTAAACTGCTGCCGCGAAATCCAGAAGAAATGCGGCACCGCCACCGGCAGTTCCGCACACTTAAGAAAAATACCGCAAACAGAATGACGGAGAGCAGAATGAAAAAATAGCAGGTAAAAATATTTTTCGGTTCTTCTCATATTCCTTTTCCACGATAACCTGATAATCTGAATACTTCATGCTGTTCGGCTCCTTTTTCTTTTTTTACGCGAAATCTGCCTGGCAGTAAACGCACTCACCATCCTTGAAGGTCATCTGCGGAACAAATACCTGATGTCCGGTGAAGGTGTGCTCTGCAAAGGTCTGTATACTGCATTTCTTTCTCTTTGTGTTTTAAGATCACAATATCTGCCGTGGTTCCCTCTGCCATGGACGCCAGCTCCGCATGCCAATAAGCTCTGCCGGTTTCTTTGTCGCACAGTCCAGTACATCCTTCCAGTCCATGTTGAAGTCCACAAACTTGGATAAGATACGCGGCAGGGAATGTAACGGCTGAATAAAGCAGCTGGAAGAATTGATATCACTGCTGATCACATCCGGCACAAAGCCCTGTCTGATGGATGCCTGGCATACTTCCAGGTCGAAGTTGTTTTTTCCGTTGCAGGCGTCAAAGAGAACGCCGCGCTTTCTTGCCTCTAACAGGCCTGCAAGCACCTTGCCGTCTTCTCCGATGCAGGTGTGATCCTTGCCCTGATAGATATGGCAGATCCATCGCCCGGGCGCAGCCAGGATGCCAGCTGGTCCAGGCCAACCGGGCAGTCCGTTACGTGAACAACCACTCTTGTTCCTGCTTTCTCCGCGATCTCCACGGTGCGGCGAATGGGAAGCCTCCACTTTATCTGCTTCAATGATGCCGTGGAAATCCTGGTTTTCAGTCCCACCAGGTTGTCCGGATACTTTTTGAAGAATTCCACGATCTTTTTCTCGTCCATCAGCGCCGGATCGAGGTTTTCCGGATACTGGTTGTTGGACTGTCCACCCGGACGCTGCCAGCAGCAGATTCAGGAAACGCACCTGGGAGTTGGCTACGATGGTGCGGTAAATGTGCTCGTACATTCCGGTTCCGGCAGTTCCGCCGTCCACCACAGTCGTAATACCGCTGCAGAAGGAAACAACATCTGCCTGCACACCGCCCTCGGAAGCCCCGCATGTAGTGTACATGATAGTCGATCAGGCCGCTGGTAACAATACAGCCCTCCGCGTCAATGACCTGGCGGTACTGATGGCCCTCCTCAGGCGCAGCAATTTTTCCCTCCACCAGGGCGATGTCCCTTCAGGCCTTATGCTGTGCCGGATCATAAATTGTTCCGTTCTTGATCAAAAAATCCATTTTTTTATCCTCAACGCTTTTCCTACTTTATTTATCTCTTAATATCTGTTCTTTCTAAAAGGGAGAGGCATTTCTGCCTCTCCGCTTGAAGATCTGATGATTGAAATATCTGTCTTACTTTCTTGCTGCATCAACTGCATCCAGGAAGCCCCTTGTACAACGTCATCGCCAAGATCTTCCTTAACCATGTCGTATACAACCTGTGCTTTGTCTCTTAATACAGCCAGATCATCATCGCTGAACTGTACGATCTCTCGCAGCCTGCATCCTCAACAGTCTTCTTATCCTGCTCGATGGACTCACTTGCAACGCCCTTAGCGTACTCAGCTGCCTCAGCTGCACACTCGTCTAACAGTGCTTTGTGTTGTCCGGAAGGCTCTGTACAGATCGTTGTTCATGAAGAATACGATAATGTGGCCTACGTGGTTGGTCTCAACAACATATTTCTGAACCTCCTGCAGGTTGTTGCCTACAATGTTCATGTACGGGTTCTCCTGGCCGTCAACGGTACCCTGCTGAAGTCCCATGAACAGCTCGTTGAACTGCATCGGAACTGCAGATGCGCCGATTGCGTTCCAGTATGCGATGTGGTACTTGTTGGTCATAACACGAATCTTCTGGCCAGCCAGATCTGCAACAGATTTGGTCGGAACGTTGGTGGTCGGCTCACGGAAACCAGCGTCAGAGAAAGGCAAGCATATGAATGCGGATGCCTCGCAGTACTCGTTGATCTGGTTCTTAGCATAGTCGCTCTCCAGGAAGTTTCTCATATGGTCGATATTATCGAATACGTTCGGCATATCGAACAGAGCCATCTCTTTACGAAGTCAGTCAGGTCAGCGGTCATACCGGTAACCATCTCGATGGAACCGGATACACAGGCCTCATCCTGCTCCGTGGTGTTTGCCAGCTGGCCGCCCGGATACAGCTCGATGTTGATGCTGCCGTTAGATTTCTCTTTACCAGGTTTGCGAAGTACTCAACCATCTTGTAGTTGGTAGTGGTCTCGGATACGGTCATAGCCAGGTTCCAATTGTAATCGCCGTAATCCTCGGAATCGCCTGCTGCTGCGGTGTCGCCACCCTCAGCCTTGGTGTCCTCTGCTGCAGCTGCTGCAGTGGTATCTGCAGTGTTGGAAGAGCTGGAATTTCCAGAGGAACATGCTACCAAGCTCATTGCCATGGTTCCTGCAGTAACATAGATAACGCTTTCTTCATAATAGTCTTCTCCTTTTTATGTGTAAAATATTTTACTTTCCCTTTTTGTTTCGTATTAGCCCAGGATAGATGGAAGCCATAAGCTCAGTCCCGGAATAAATACAATGAGTGCCAGGCATACCAGGAACGCGATCAGGAACGGAACCGTTGCCTTTGCAAGGTTCAGTAACGGGATCTTGGTCATGCCGGAAGCAACGAACAGGTTGATGCACATAGGCGGGGTAACCATCCCCATTGCCAGGTTACAGGTCATGAAGATACCAAGGTGAACCGGATCAATGCCCAACGCATTTGCAATTGGGAGCATGATCGGGGTCAGGATCATGATGTTCGGGATGTTATCAATGATCATACCGCAGACGATCATGATCAGGTTCATTAACAGAAGGATCAGGATCTTGTTATCTGTTAGCGGACAGTACCATCTTGGAAATGGACTGCGGGTACTTTAACAGGGTCATGGTTCTTGCAAATGCGGATGCTGCCGCGATTACGAACAGGATATTGACATAGGTCTTGGAACCTGCCAGGAAGATCTTCGGGATCTCACGGATCTTGATGCTCTTATAAACGAAAAGACATACCAGGAATCCGTAGATAACGGAGATAACAGCTGCCTCGGTCGGAGAGCAGATACCGAGTAGATACAGCCAGGATGATAACCGGAGTCATCAGAGCGAAGAAGCTTTCCTTAAATAACTTCAGGAAGCCCCTTTTCACGGATCTTGTTGTAGTTCTCCTGCAGTTTCTCTTTGTCCTCACCGTTCTTCTTGCATTAATACCAGCAATATGCCATCAGGAAGAAACCAATCAGACATCCAGGAATGATACCTGCGATGAACAGGGCAGACGGTGAAGCGTTTGCCGCTGCGGAATATACAATGTAGGAAATGGACGGTGGGATGATAACACCCAGCGCTCCGGCTACGGTAACGATTGCTGTGGAGAATACCACATCGTATCCCATATTTACCAAAAACGGAATGGTCATGGAACCTACTGCGGAAACAGTTGCCGGCGCGGAACCGGAAATTGCTGCGTAGAACATACAGGTTACAACCACTGCGCACGGAAACCTGCGGTCTTGTTGCCGATGAAGTATCCGAAGAACTCAAAAGAGCTGTTTGGAGATACCGCCCTCTGCCATGATCATACCGGATACCATGAACAGCGGTACTGCTAACAGGGTGAAGCTGTTCATACCGGAGAACATTGCTCTGACTACGTCGATCGCACCGTAATTCAGTGTTCCCATCATGCCCGGAAGGATTGCCATCAGTCCGAATACGGCACCGACCGGAAGGCTGATTACCAGGAAAATTGCAAGAAGAATAAAGAATAATCCGATTGTCATTGTTCTTTCTCCTTTCCAGTCACATCAAGAAATACTACCTGAACTGCTCTGAGCACTGCCAGTACAAAGCAGATGGTCATGATCCAGTAGAAGTTTGCTACCGGAATCTGTAATGCCGGGCTGCGCTGTCCGGTCTTTGCGGTAACAGCGATCAGATCAAGTCCGCCTTTTACCAGAAGTGCGGTGAACGCGCCCACAATTACGGTACACACGATGGTGATGATTTTCTGTACCGGTTTGCTGAGCATGGTGGTAAAAGTATCCACACGGATCATGGATCTGTTTCGGATTGTTGCCGGCAAGGAAAGAAACGCGCTGATTGCCAGGCAGTAACAGCAGACCTCATCAGACCAGCTTAACGCGTTGTTGAAGCAGTAACGCATTACAACGTTTGTGAATGAAAGGACTGTCATAATTGCCAGTAACACAGACATACAGCAAATTTCAAAATTCTTGTCGAGCCATTTTAAAGCTACCATTTTTCCCCTCCTTAGTAGTGTTAAAACTGCTGTTTTCTTACTTGACATTAATTTATCACAAGCAGTAAAATAAGTAAAACAGTTAATATTTATTTAGTTTAGAAGTTTTACTTCTTTTTTTGTTCATCTTATGAAAATACATTTGAGAATTTTTGTGCATCTTGTCTGAAAATAAACCACTTTGTAACAGTACAGACAACTTCGGAAAGGAATTTTTATGAACTTCAAAATTCTGGAATACATTGTCGCGATTGCGGAAACGGGCAGTGTCACCAAAGCAGCCGACCGGCTCTTTATCTCCCAGTCCGGTTTAAACCAGCAGCTCATCAAGCTTGAGACAGAGCTTGGCACGCCCCTTTTCCACCGCTCCAAAAAGAAATGCGCCCGACCCACGCCGGACTCATCTATATCGAAAAACGCAAGACGTATTTTAAAGATGGCGCAAAACTGCGTCAGCCAGATTAACGACCTGTCTGAGAATCCCCGCGGCACCATCTCCTACGGCCTTCCCTATGAGCACGGTGCCGATCTCTTCATCAGCATCGCGAAGGATTTCAGCCATGCTTTTCCGAAGGTAGCCATCCTCTGACCGAACAGACCGTAAAGGAAATGGAAAATAACGTCAGACTGACCGTCTGGATCTGGCCTTTGTCATGGTAAAGAACAAGCCCTCCTCCCGCTACTTTGACTGCGTGCACCTGTGCACAGAGCGGCTGGTCCTTGGCATTCCCCGCAAACATCCCATGGCCCAGTACGCGGCTCCCACAGGAAAGCCCTTAAACACGATGGCTCTGAAGCACTTTTAAGAATGATCCCTTTGCCTTCATGTTCTCGGCTCCACCATGCGAAGCGTCATCGACCCGCTGTTTGAGGAGGCGGATATCTCCCAAAAGATCCGCTACGAGACCCACATGAACAACGTGCTGTACCGTCTGGTCAGCAATGGGCTCTGCTGCACCATTATGCCCCAGTCCTATGTGCAGAAGGACAACAACTCCGTCTGGTTTTATCCGGATCAGATTCCAAGCTGGGAATGGTACATCATCTTCTCCAAAGACCGCATGCTCACATCCGCAGACAAGTACCTGATTCAGCTTTCCTGGACTATGCCCAGAAAATGAAAGATTACTGGGATCAGCACGGTTTTGGCGCTCCCGCCGACTGAGTTTGGCCTAAATCAAAAATCCGGTCTGGGATCCTATATCATAGGAACCCGGCAGACCGGATTTTTTATCTGTTTTCGTATTTAATTTGCGCTTAACGGACGAAACTGGGAATAACTCTTTCCCGGGATCATACCGCCCCGGTACGAAGCCAGTTCGCTGACCGTTACTAACTGGAATCCACGGCTTACCAGCTCTGGAATGATGGTCTCACTGGCATCCCCGGTCGCGTCATACAGATCATGCATCAGAATGATGTCTCCATCCTTTACGTTCTCAAGCACTGTCTGGATCGTCTGGGAAGCATCCCGGGTTTTCCAGTCCAAGGTATCAACGCTCCAGAGAATAGCCGGCATGGAAATCGCGCCTGCTATGTTCATGCCCGCATCCGTCTTTGCGCCTCCACAGGGGACGCATCAGCACCGGAGAAATGCCGCAGGCATCCGAAACCGCCTGATTCGTTGCCACCAGCTGATTCGCCAGATCGGTCGGGGATACCTTGGTCATCAGCGTATGGTCAAAGGTGTGGTTTGCTACCTCGCAGCCCTGGGCTACCATCTCTTTTAACACATCCGGGCTCTTAATGACCTTCTGCCCCACCATAAAAGAAGGTAGCACGGCCACCGTTATCCTGCAGGCACTTTAAGATCCGCGGGGTTACCGTCGGCGACGGGCCGTCATCGTAGGTCAGTGCCACCATTGGCCGGTTCGGATCAATATTTCCCGCATAAACCTCGCTGCCGGTCCGCTTCACTACAGAAATCCGCACACCGTCTACGTGAAGTCCCACGCCAACCGCTCCGGCTTCCGTTCCGTCCGAAACCCAGTCGGTCCATTGGGAATCCTGCAATACACTGTAAAGCACCTCATAATAGGTCCCCAGGTCGCCAGTCAGTTCCATGGCAATGCCCTCCAGCGGCGCGCTGCCAGCTGAATCTCCTGCCTCATTTCCATCTTCCTGCCAGTCCAGCCAGCCGGTGCCGCTTAAGTTCACCCGGTAGCGGATGGTGCCGCTCATGCCCTCCGGCTGTCCGCTTAAGGTTGCGCGGATCGCTGTGATGTAAAATTTGCCGGTGCCATGCTGTAGGAATTGTCCGCGAAGAAATGGCTCCAGCCAACTCCGTTTACAGCAATTCCATAAATGGCCCCCATATCCGGCAGAGATGCCAGATATGCCTGCTTTTCCTCGGCAGCCCGGCTTTCCTCCTCTGCCGCAGATGCGCTACCTTGGTGGTCTCCTGGAAGGATGCTGCGGATAAGGAAGGAATCGGTTGCCAGGGATGCCTTGGTGATACCAAGCATTACCTGTTTGCCCTCTGCCGGCTGTTTGCCCTGCAGCGATGAGCTCCTCGTTCATCTCGTTGAAATCAAGTACATCCATGGATACGCCCGGAAGAACATCGCTGTCACCGCTTTCTTCGATGCGGATCTTCTTTAACATCTGGCGAACGATCATCTCGATATGCTTATCGTTGATATCTACACCCTGTAAGCGGTATACACGCTGTACTTCCTGGATCATGTAATCCTGTACGGCGCGGACGCCCTTGATCTTCAGAATATCGTGCGGGTTCACGCTACCTTCGGTCAGCTCGTCACCGGCTTCCAGAACCTGGCCGTCCTGATTACCTTGATCTGGATCCGTAAGGGATCAGATACGTCTTGGAGTTTCCAGTTCCGAATCAGTAACGATGATCTCACGTTTTCTCTTGGTATCTTTGATAGTGGCCACGCCGCCGAACTCAGAGATGATCGCAAGTCCCTTCGGTTTACGGGCCTCAAAAAGCTCCTCGACACGCGGAAGACCCTGTGTGATATCGCCGCCGGCAACGCCGCCGCTATGGAAGGTACGCATGGTCAGCTGGGTACCAGGCTCACCGATCGACTGTGCCGCAATAATTCCGACAGACTCGCCCACCTGGACAGCCTCACCGGTAGCCATGTTGGCACCATAGCATTTTGCGCAGACACCAATGTGGGACTTACAGGTCAGGACGGTACGGATCTTAACACTTCTTACGGCCCATCTTGTTCAGAACCTTCATAACAGCTGCAGCACGTTTGGTGTACACATATGGTTTGCTTTTGACAACCACTTCTCCGGTTTCCGGATCGGTGATGGTCTCAGCGATGTAACGGCCGGTGATACGCTCCTCCAGGCTCCGATGGTCTCTTTGCCATCGGTGAATGCCTTGATCTCCATGTAACGGGATATCTTTGCCTTCGCAGCAGTCAACTTCACGAATGATCAGATCCTGGGATACGTCAACAAGACGTCTGGTCAGGTAACCAGAGTCGGCAGTACGCAGAGCCGTATCGGACAGACCTTTTTCGTGCACCATGAGCGGAGATGAAGTACTCCAGTACGTCAAGACCTTCACGGAAGTTGGACTTGATAGGAAGTTCAATCGTATGACCGGTCGTATCTGCCATCAGTCCTCGCATACCAGCAAGCTGTTTAATCTGCTTATCCGATCCTCGCGCACCGGAGTCAGCCATCATGAAGATGTTGTTGTTGTATTTATCCAGTCCGTTAACAGGTCTTTGGGTCAGCTGATCATCGGTGGTCTTCCAGGTTTCGATAACTTCTTTATAACGCTCTTCCTCGGTGATAAGACCACGGCGGGAAGTTCTTTGCAATGATCGGTCTACGGTTGCCTGGGCATCAGCGATCAGCTTCGGTTTTTGCTTGCAGGCACGGTCATATCGGAAATGGATACGGTCATGGCAGCTCTTGTAGAATACTTATAACCGATTGCCTTGATATCATCCAGGGTAACAGCAGTCTGGGTAGCACCGTGTACATTGATGACTTTCTCCAGAATCTGCTTTAACTGCTTCTTTGCCTACGTGGAAGTCAACTTCCAGTTTCAGCTCGTTTTCTGGGAACTTCGGTCTACGAAGCCCAGATCCTGCGGGATGATCTCGTTGAAGATGAAACGTCCAACGGTGGATTCGATGACACCAGTCTTAACAACCTGCCATCCGGCATTGTCTTGGAAACTCTTACTTTAACTCGGGAATGCAGGGTTGCCTCCTGGTTCTCATATGCCAGGATCGCTTCGTTCATGCTCTTGAAGATCATGCCTTCGCCCAGCGCCAGGACGCTCCTGGGTCAGATAGTAAGATACCAAGTACCATATCCTGGGAAGGAACTGCTACCGGACCACCACGGACGGTTTTAACAGGTTGTTCGGGGAGAGAAGCAGGAAGCGGCACTCTGCCTGTGCCTCCTATCGTAAGCGGAAGGTGTACCGCCATCTGGTCTCCATCGAAGTCCGCGTTGAATGCGGTACAAACGAGCGGGTGAAGCTTGATTGCCTTTACCTTCTACAAGGATCGGCTCGAACGCCTGAATACCCAGTCTGTGCAGTGTAGGAGCACGGTTTAACATAACCGGATGGTCTTTGATTACATCCTCTAGAACGTCCCAAACCTCCGGCTCTGAAGGCGCTCTACCATCTTCTTCGCGTTCTTAATGTTATGAGCTGTTCCGTTCAGCAACGAGCTCCTTCATAACGAACGGTTTAAAGAGCTCGATCGCCATCTCCTTCGGGAGACCGCACTGGTAAATCTTTAAGCTCCGGTCCTACGACGATAACGGAACGTCCGGAATAATCAACTCGCTTACCCAGAAGGTTCTGACGGAAACGTCCCTGTTTACCTTTTAACATATCAGAAAGGGACTTGAGGGCACGGTTGCCAGGTCCTGTAACAGGACGGCCGCGGCGTCCGTTATCGATCAGGGCATCAACTGCCTCCTGAAGCATACGTTTCTCGTTGCGGACAATGATATCCGGAGCACCAAGCTCCAACAGTCTTGCCAGACGGTTGTTACGGTTGATGATCCTTCTATATAAATCGTTTAAGTCACTGGTTGCAAAACGTCCGCCGTCCAACTGTACCATAGGACGGATATCCGGTGGAATAACCGGAATAACATCCATGATCATCCATTCAGGACGGTTTCCGGAATTTAAGAATGCCTCTACAACTTCCAGGCGCTTGATGATCCTTGCACGCTTCTGGCCGCTTGCATCGATCAGCTGCTTTCTTAACTCTTCGGAATCTTTTTCCAGGTCGATGCCTTTAACAGCTCCTGATCGCCTCAGCACCCATTCCTACGCGGAATGCATTGCCGTATTTTTCTACTTCTTCGCGGTATTCTTTCTCAGAGAGCACCTGCTTGTACTGAAGGCTTGGTCTGACCTGCGATCCAGAACGATATAGGAAGCAAAATACAGTACCTTCTCCAGTGTTCTTGGAGAAATGTCAAGGATCAGACCCATACGGCTCGGGATACCCTTAGAAGTACCAGATGTGAGATACAGGAGCAGCAAGCTGAATGCGGCCGATACGCTCTCTGCGGACGCTGGACTTGGTTACTTCAACGCCGCAGCGGTCGCAGATAACGCCTTTATATCTGAATTTTTTTATATTTACCGCAGTGACATTCCCAGTCCTTGCTCGGTCCGAAGATGCGCTCACAGAACAGGCCGTCTTTTCCGGCTTTAATGTTCTGTAGTTGATGGTCTCCGGCTTTTTAACCTCGCCGTGAGACCACTCCAGAATCTTCTCAGGGGAAGCCAGGCCAATTTTGATGGCATCAAATGTCAATGGTTGATATGTTTCATTTGTCTCCAGGCATGAGCATTTTATGGCTCCCTTTCCTTCTATTATTCTTTATCAAAGGAATGTATCGGTCGTAGTCGTCATCTGTATATCCCTTCAGGAAATCACCATCGCTCGTTGTCATCGTCGATTCTCGACGCCAACCAGCTCGCCATCCTTGAACTCCTGCTGCTGATAGCCGTAGTCGCCAAAGGACTCGTCACGGTTGTAGCGGCTGTCGCCTCGATGATGGACGCAGATCGGTCTCGCCATAGTCTACGTTCTCGGCGATCTCTACCTCTGTTCCATCGTCTTTCAGTACGCTTACATCCAGACCCAGGGACTGAAACTCTTTCAAAAGTACCTTGAAAGACTCCCGTACACCTGGCTCAGGGATGTTTTCGCCTTTGATAATAGCCTCGTATGTCTTTACTCGGCCTACGACATCATCAGACTTAACGGTCATGATCTCCTGCAGGGTGTAGGAAGCGCCATATGCCTCCAGAGCCCAAACCTCCATCTCACCGAAACGCTGTCCGCCGAACTGTGCCTTACCCACCCAGAGGCTGCTGTGTAACAAGGGAGTAAGGGCCGGTAGAACGTGCATGGATCTTATCATCTACCAGGTGATGCAGCTTCAGGTAAGTGCATGTGACCGATAGTTACCGGGCTGTCAAATGTACTCACCGGTACGGCCATCACGCAGTCGTACTTTACCATCGCGGCTTAACGGAACGCCCTTCCACAGCTCTCTGTGCTCCAGATGGTGCCTAAGTAGTCCATAACCTCCTGGTTTTAAGGTATCTTTATATTTTTCTCCTGGAACTCTTCCCAGGAAGTGTTTACATAATCATTTGCGATATCAAGGGTATCCATGATATCATTCTCGTCTGCACCATCGAATACCGGGGTGGAAATGTTGAAGCCCAGTGCCTTACATGCAAGGCTTAAGTGCATCTCCAGGACCTGTCCGATGTTCATTCGGGAAGGTACGCCCAGCGGGTTCAGCACGATATCCAGCGGACGTCCGTTCGGCAGGAACGGCATATCCTCTACCGGAAGTACGCGGGAAACGACACCCTTGTTACCATGACGTCCTGCCATCTTATCACCTACAGAAATCTTACGTTTCTGAGCGATGTAAATGCGGACAGTCTGGTTTACGCCAGGAGCCAGCTCGTCGCCGTTCTCTCTGGTAAATACTTTGCGTCGATGATGACGCCGTAAGCACCGTGCGGTACTTTTAAGGAGGTATCTCTTACCTCTCTTGCCTTCTCACCAAAGATAGCACGAAGAAGTCTCTCCTCTGCGGTCAGCTCTGTCTCTCCTTTCGGAGTAACCTTACCGACAAGAATATCATTGGCACGAACCTCAGCACCGATACGGATGATGCCTCTCTCGTCCAGGTCCTTTTAACGCGTCGTCGCCGACACCCGGAACGTCACGGGTGATCTCTTCCGGTCCGAACTTAGTATCACGGGCTTCTGCCTCGTACTCCTCGATATGAACGGAGGTGTAGACGTCATTCCATAACCAGTCTTTCACTTAAGAAGAACCGCATCCTCGTAGTTGTAACCTTCCCAGGTCATGAATCCGATTAGCGGGTTCTTACCAAGTGCGATCTCACCGTTGTTGGTGGATGGACCATCTGCAATCACCTCACCTTTTTCTACATGGTCGCCCTTGTATACGATCGGCTTCTGGTTGTAGCAGTTGGACTGGTTGCTTCTCTGAGAATTTGGTCAGATGGTAAACATCTTTCGCGCCGTTGTCATCTCTTGATGATGATCTCGTTGGATGCGGAGCGTTCAACGACACCGGCATTCTTTGCAACCACACAAACGCCGGAGTCAACAGCTGCCTTTGTCTCCGATACCGGTTCCTACTACAGGTGCCTCGGTTCTTAAAAGCGGAACGGCCTGACGCTGCATGTTGGATCCCATCAGAGCACGGTTTGCATCGTCGTTCTGAAGGAACGGGATCATGGAGGTTGCTACGGAGAATACCATCTTAGGAGATACGTCCATTAAGTCGAACATTGCTCTTCTGGAACTCGGAAGTCTCCTCACGGAAACGGCCGGCTACGTTGTTGTTTATGAAGTGGCCTTCCTCGTCTAGCGGGGTGTTCGCCTGTGCGACGATGTAGTTATCCTCTTCGTCCGCGGTCAGGTATACAACTTCATCGGTAACACGCGGGTTCTTCGGATCGGTCTTATCTATCACGGTATGGAGCCTCAATAAAGCCGTACTGGTTTACCTTTTGCATAGCTCGCCAAGGGAGTTGATCAGACCGATGTTCGGTCCCTCAGGAGTCTCGACCGGACACATACGGCCATAGTGGGTGTAGTGTACATCTCGAACCTCGAATCCGGCACGGTCTCTGGACAGACCGCCGGGGCCCAGTGCAGACAGACGTCTCTTGTGGGTCAGCTCACCCAGAGGGTTATTCTGATCCATGAACTGAGACAGCTGGGAAGATCCGAAGAACTCCTTCACTGCAGCGGTTACAGGCTTGATATTGATCAGAGACTGAGGAGAAATATCCTCAGCATCATGTGTTGTCATACGCTCACGTACCACTCTCTCCATTCTGGACAGACCGATACGATACTGGTTCTGCAGCAGCTCACCTACTGCGCGGATACGTCTGTTGCCCAGATGGTCGATATCATCATCGTTGCCCAGGCCATACTCCAGATGCATATTATAGTTGATGGAAGCCAGGATATCTTCCTTGGTAATATGCTTGGGTACCAGTTCATGTACGTTCTTCTTGATTGCTTCTGCCAGCTTCTCGGGATCATCGCCGAACTCTTCCAGGATCTGTGCCAGAACCGGATAGTATACCAGTTCATGGATACCGAATCCTTGGGATCGCAATCTACATAGTGGGTCAGATCTACCATCAGATTAGACAGTACTTTTACAGTTCTCTCTTCGGTCTGGATATATACGAAGGGAACTGCGCTGTTCTGGATGGTATCTGCCAGCTCTGCGGTCACCTTGTCTCCTGCGGATGCGATCACTTCACCGGTGGAAGGATCCACTACATCTGCAGCCAGGATCTGATGACGGATACGATTCTTCAGAGCTAACTTCTTATTGAATTTATATCTGCCGACTTTGGCTAAATCATATCTTCTGGGGTCGAAGAACATAGCATTGATCAGGCTCTCAGCACTCTCAACGCTTAAAGGCTCACCGGGACGGATCTTTTTGTATAACTCTAACAGACCCTCCTGATAATTCTCAGCAGTGTCCTTGGTAAAGCTTGCCTCGATCTTGGGCTCGTCACCGAAGAGTTCACGGATCTCATCATTGGTACCGATACCCAGGGCTCTGATCAGTACGGTAATGGGAACCTTACGGGTTCTGTCCACACGTACATAGAAGACATCGTTAGAGTCGGTCTCATACTCCAGCCATGCACCACGGTTCGGGATCACGGTACAGGAGAAGAGCTTCTTACCAATCTTATCATGTCCGATTCCGTAGTAGATACCGGGAGAACGAACCAACTGGCTGACGATAACACGTTCTGCGCCATTGATTACGAAAGTACCGGTCTCAGTCATCAGCGGAAGATCACCCATGAAGATCTCATGCTCACTGATTTCTTCCTTCTCCTTGTTATAAAGGCGAACCTTAACCTTAAGAGGTGCTGCAAAGGTAGCATCTCTCTCTTTACACTCTTCGATAGAATACTTCACGTCGTCCCTGCAGAGTTCAAAATCCACAAATTCCAGACTCAAGGAACCGCTGTAGTCAGCGATCGGAGAGATGTCGTCAAAGACTTCCTTCAAGCCTTCGTCTAAAAACCACTGATAGGAGTCCTTCTGGACCTCGATCAGATTGGGCATCTCTAAAACCTCTTCTTGTCTTGAATAACTCATACGCATAACCTTGGTACCGGCAATCGGACGTATTCTGTTCTTTTCCATTGACATTTCACCCCGTTCTTTCAGATTTAAAGCCTATTTTGCGTCGGCAACAATGCAGTATATATAAACGCCAGTTTTTTGGCATGACAAATAAGCATGGTACCGCACAATAGTGCACTATCCATAATAGCACAATGTTAGAAATACGTCAAGGAAATATTTTGAATTATTTAAAAAGAATAGATATTTTTAAAAATTAATAACTGACAGATGCGAATAAGAAAAACCATGCACCGGCAGGTGCCGGCACATGGTCCGTCATATACTGGTTAAAAATTACTTCAGAGTAACCTTTGCGCCAACTTCCTCAAGCTTCTTCTTGATGTCCTCAGCCTCTTCCTTAGAAGCGCCTTCCTTAACAACCTTAGGAGCTCCGTCAACTACGTCCTTAGCTTCCTTCAGGCCCAGACCGGTTACTTCACGAACAACCTTGATAACCTTAACCTTCTCAGCGCCAACCTCGGTCAGCTCTACGTCGAACTCAGTCTTCTCTTCTGCTGCTTCAGCAGGGCCAGCTGCTGCTACAACAACGCCAGCTGCTGCAGATACGCCGAACTCCTCCTCGCAATCCTTTACGAGATCATTTAACTCTACTACAGATAAATCTTTGATAGCATCGATTAATTCCTGTGCTGTTAATTTAGCCATTTTAATTTCCTCCATTTGAAATATTTTGATTGATTGTCAATTAGCTGCAATTATTATTCAGCTGTGGGTGCTGCTTCGCAAGCTGCTGCGCCGCCTTTTTCAGCCAGCTGATTCATAACACGTGCAAAATTGGTGATAGGACTCTGTAAGCTGCCAAGCAGTTTGGAAATGAGTACGTCTCTGGAAGGGATGTTAGCGATTGCAGCCATACCCTTAGCATCATAAACAGTACCTTCTACCACACCGGCCTTGATCTCAAGCTTATCAGCAGTCTTAGCGAACTGAGCCAGTACTCTTGCAGGAGCGGTTGCATCCTCGGTAGAGTAAGCCATTGCGCTGGGTCCTTCCAGATACTCGGACAGACCTTCGAACTGTGTACCCTTGAACGCGAAGTTCATCATGGTGTTCTTGTAAACCTTGTAGCTAACTCCTGCCTCACGTAAGCTCTTACGTAACTGGGTATCCTGCTCAACAGTAAGTCCACGGTAGTCTACCAGAACTACAGACTGGGCATCTTTGATACCAGCAGAAATCTCTTCTACTACAGGCTGTTTTAATTCAACTTTTGCCATTTCTTTACCTCCTTATAGATTTTGTGCCGATAAGAAGAATATAAATAGAATCCTGCTCGCAGGATTCTACGCCTGCGGCGAATCGCTTTAGCGATATATTCCACTTCGCCGCAGTGCGATCCTCGCGGAGCGTTTTGCTTTATAGGATAAAATCCTATAAAGTAAAAAAAACTCTCTGTGAAGACACAGAGAGATGATATCATCATACTTATCTCCTCGGCAGGACTTACGCTCGGTCTCCCTTGCACCTGCTGTCTTCGGCATGGTTTTACAACCTCAGATAGAATAGCATGGGAGACCGTGTTTGTCAAGGATTATTTAATAATTTTCTGCATGAATTTCAAAATAGCTCTGGGGATGATTACATACGGGGCAAACCTCCGGTGCCTTGGTGCCTACCACGATGTGCCCGCAGTTGCGGCACTCCCATACCTTCACTTCACTCTTCTCGAACACTTTTGCTGTCTCCACGTTCTTTAACAGTTCGCGGTATCTTTCCTCATGATGCTTTTCGATCTCTCCAACCATACGGAATTTCTGCGCCAGTTCAGGGAATCCCTCATTCTCTGCAGTTGCCGCAAAATCTTCATACATATCAGTCCACTCGAAATTCTCACCTTCGGATGCTGCAGCAAGATTTGCTTTGGTATCACCGATGCCGTTCAGTTCCTTGAACCACATTTTTGCGTGTTCTTTCTCGTTGTCTGCAGTCTTTAAGAATAATGCGGAGATCTGCTCATACCCTTCCTTCTTTGCTACAGATGAAAAATAAGTATATTTGTTACGTGCCTGGGACTCTCCGGCAAATGCCGCCTGGAGATTTTTCTCTGTCTGGGTTCCCTGATATTTGTTCATGGTGTTTTCTCCTTCTCTTTTCATCTACTATACCTTTTGGAGGTAACCTTTATTCTAAAACATACGGTTTCTCCGTTCTTCGAACGTTCGAATTCGTAACCAGCATACCTGCAGGCAGCCAGTTATTGTTTCCTAAGGATAAATGTATTCTATCACAAAAACCGCCTCACTGTAAACAGTGAAGCGGCTCTTTTGCATTCGTTATCTAATTAGATTAGAGATCAGATTAGAACTTTGCTACGCTAACCTTAACGCCAGGTCCCATAGTGCTGGTCAGAGTGATGCTTCTCAGATACTGACCCTTTAATGCGCTGGGCTTAGCCTTTACGATAGCGTCCATAAGTGCATTGAAGTTCTCCTGCAGAGCTTCCTCAGAGAAAGAAGCCTTACCAACGGGAACATGCACGATGTTGGTCTTATCAAGTCTGTATTCAATCTTACCGGCTTTGATATCGTTAACTGCCTTGGTTACATCCATGGTTACGGTACCAGCCTTAGGGTTAGGCATTAAGCCCTTAGGTCCGAGAACCTTACCCAGACGACCTACAACGCCCATCATATCAGGGGTTGCTACTACAACGTCGAAGTCCAGCCATCCTTCGTTCTGGATCTTCGGGATCAGCTCCTCGCCACCAACATAGTCAGCGCCTGCAGCCTCAGCCTCATTGATCTTATCGCCCTTTGCGAATACCAGAACTTTTACAGTCTTACCAGTTCCGTTAGGCAGTACAACTGCGCCACGGATCTGCTGCTCAGCGTGACGTCCGTCACAACCGGTTCTGATGTGAACTTCGATGGTCTCATCGAATTTAGCAGTTGCAGTTTTCTTAACCAGAGCGATAGCATCGTTGGGCTCATAGAATGTAGCACGATCTACCAGCTTGGCAGCTTCGGTATATTTCTTACCATGTTTCATTATTTTACCTCCTAGGTTCCAGCGGCAATATTTTTTCATTGCCTCCCAAATATTTATAAGTTACTCCTCAACAACAATACCCATGCTGCGTGCAGTACCAGCGATCATGCTCATAGCTGCTTCCAGGCTTGCTGCATTCAGATCCGGCATCTTCATCTCAGCGATCTCCTGAAGCTTAGCCTTGGAAATGGTAGCTACCTTGGTCTTGTTGGGAACGCCGGAACCGGACTTGATGTTGCAGGCTTTCTTTAACAGTACTGCTGCAGGGGGGAGTCTTTGTAACGAAACTAAAGCTTCTGTCTGCATATACAGTAATAACTACGGGGATGATAAGATCTCCCTTGTCTGCTGTTCTTGCGTTGAACTGCTTGGTAAATTCAACGATGTTAACCCCGTGCTGTCCAAGTGCAGGACCAACAGGGGGAGCCGGTGTTGCTTTTCCGGCAGGGATCTGTAACTTGATATATCCTTCTACTTTCTTTGCCATTGTGGCACCTCCTATAATGTGGTAATTCGGCGCAGGCTGCCTTGTTGCTCGCCTCCTGCTCCCACTGGAACGACTTCTCGTTCCTTTCATGCTGCCACTCTCTTCACCTTGCGGTTTCTGAGAGTTTTATATTTTATCTCCGGAATTGCCCGTGAGAAAAAATATCCTTTTAAGCTTATTAAAGCTTTCTGACCTCTGCAAAGCTGATTTCCACAGGGGTCTCTCTTCCAAACATTTCTACATTGATCGTAGCTGTCTGTTTGCCATAGTCCAGTTTCTGCACCACGCCGACGGTATCCTTCCATACTCCGGCCACAACAGCAATGCTGTCGCCTTCACCAAAGTCGATGGATACATTCTCGGTCTTAATGCCCAAAGGCTTCATCTCAGCTTCTGTAAGAGGTACAGGTTTACTTCCGGGACCTACGAAACCGGTCACACCACGGGTATTACGAACGACATACCAGGTATCATCGTTCATCTCCATGTTGAGAAGCACATAACCGGGGAACATTTTCTTGGAGACCGTCTTGCGGGCGCCGTCTTTCAGTTCTACGACATCCTGCATGGGAACTCTTACTTCAAGGATCTGTTCTGCCAGACTCTTGTTGTTCTCTATGGTCTTCTCAATATTGGCTTTGACCTTGTTCTCATATCCTGAATAGGTATGGACTACATACCATTTTGCCTCTGCCATACAATCACCCTCGCTCTATAATGATGTTAAGAAGTTTACGCCGTACTGGATAAAATAATCCAGAACCGCAATAATCACACCCACTACAACTGATATTGCAACAACCGCTACGGATTGCTTCAATGTTGATTGTCTGTCCGGCCATGAAATTTTCTTAAATTCAGCTTTTGCGCCTTTAAAGAAACTGGGGCGCTTCTGTTTTTCTGCGGAATCTCCCATTTCGACCTCCCATACTAGAACGGCTGATTATTTGGTTTCTTTTGTGCAATGTATGTGTCTTACAGAATCTACAATACTTCTTGGTTTCCATTCTGTCAGGATGAGTCTTCTTATCCTTGGTAGTATTGTAGTTACGCTGCTTACACTCGGTACATGCTAAAGTAATTTTTGTACGCATTTTTCTACCTCCACGTGTTTTCTGATCTCTAAATTTAAGCATAAAAAAAAGACCTAAATCTCATCTCGCTTGGATACTATAACATAATCTGCGGTCTTCGTCAACTGTTTTCCCAAAAATCCCACTATTTTTCTTGTTTCTTCTTATTTACTATGCTATAATGATCGCATAAAAGTGGGGTATTGGATTTCCCCGTCCCAATTCATCCGCAGGGAAGAAAGGAGATGCCTATGAGTGCTATCATGAACACTGTCTATAATAACTACCTGACCACCTATGCATCAAGACAGATTACAAAATATGACACCCATAAAAAAGAGTGAGCTTCTGCAGTGTATACAACTCTATCGTAAAGCTGAACAAGGACACTCCCTGGTATCTTCCCACCACCAATAAAGACACACAGCATTATGCCGTGGATCTGAAGGAAAACGCCCGCGAACTGCACAACACCATCGCACAGATCGGCGGACTGGAGACGGATGGACTGTTCCGGAAAAAGAGTGCCTACTCCACAGACGATGATATCGTGGAGGCTTCCTACATAGGCTCCGATACCACCACAGGAGCTTCTCCGGAATTTGATATCGAAGTAAAACAGCTGGCCACGCCGCAGGAGAATCTGGGTTATTTTCTTCCGGATCTGGCAACCACGCTTGCTCCTGCCACCTATTCTTTTGATATTGCGATCAACGATATGAACTATGAATTCCAGTTCAATATTGGCGAGGGTGATACGAACCGGCAGATCACGGAACGTCTGTCCCGTCTGATCAACAACGCGGATATCGGTATCACAGCAGATGTGACGGAATCCGATTCCCGTTACGCACTTCGTCTGACCTCGGATGCTACCGGTGTACCGAACGGCAAGGCCTATCATTTTCAGGTCAGCGATGATCATACCAGCAAGACCTCCGGTGTTGTGGATTACCTCGGACTGAATTATGTCAGTCGTCCTGCCGGCAACGCAAGATTTTTTCTCAATGGTGAAGAACGAACCGCTTCTTCCAACCACTTTACAATAGGAAAACTGTTCGATGTACAGTTAAAAGCCGTCAGTCCGGAGGATCAGCCCACACATGTCGGTCTGAAAACAGATACCGAATCCATCACAGACAATATCATCCAGCTGGTAGGCAGTTATAATGAATTTATTAAAACAGCTTCCTCCTACCTGGAGACACAGTCCAGAAGCAAACAGCTGATTCACGAATTCTCCTCCATAGCTTCCCACTACGGTACTTCTCTGGAAAACATGGGAATGCACCTGCAGGAGGATGGTATTCTATCTGTCAATGATGAAAAGCTGCGGCAGACCGCCGCGGAATCCGGGAATGACCTGTCCGGCTTCAATGTACTGAAAGAATTCAGCAGTTCGCTTTTTACACAAGAGTGATCAGGTTGCTCTGAATCCTATGGATTATGTAGACAAAAAAATTGTGGCCTACAAAAATCCCGGTCACAATTTTGCCAGTCCTTACATTACCAGCGCTTACAGCGGTATGATGTTTAACAGCTACTGTTGATTCCCTTCCGGGGAATTAACAGTAGCTGTTATTTCATTTTCTGCTTCTGTTTTCTTATTTTGCCTTTTTGGATTTGGCCTTGTACTTATCAATCTGTACAAAATCATCCATCAGCTCCAGAATCTTGTCTCTACCTGTCTGGTTCAGCTTCACGTAGTTCTGCATAACACGGTTTTCCAGAAGCTGTGCTCCCAGAGAAGCATCTCTCTCCAGAGAAGAGAAATCCACCGGGTTCAGGCTCAGCTTGTCACACATCTTGATCACTGTTCCGTACGCCATTCCCTCAATCCCGCGCTCCAATGCAGTCACCAGTGTGCTGTAGGGAATGTTCATCTCCATGGCAAACTGTCTGACACTACGATACTGTCTCAAAATTTCTTTCTTTAAAATCTCCGCCTTAGTCATATTTATTCCTCCACGTGTCCTCCAAAATTGGTACAGCTATAATATACGATTTCCCGTTTTCCATTTCAAGTAAAAAACAGAAAATTAAGAATTTCGACGAATTTTTAACAATATTTTTATATTTCTTCCAATTGGTCCAGCCAGATCCTGGCACAGGCATCGGACGGCATCCGCAGATCACCTCTGGGTGACAATGCCACACTTCCCACTTTCGGTCCGTCCGGCAGGCAGGAACGCTTAAACTGCTGTGTGAAAAATCTCCGGTAAAAATTCTTCAGCCACTTGCGGATCGTCGGATCGTCATATTTTCCTTCAAAGGTCTCTCTTGCGATCCGGTAGACCTTGTCCGGTGCATAACCGCACCGCAGCATATAATACAGGAAAAAAATCATGCAGTTCGTAAGGACCTACCAGATCTTCCGTCTTCTGTGCAATGTTCCCCTCCACCGGTGGAAGCAGTTCCGGGCTCACCGGCGTATTCAGCACGTCCTTTAGGACTGCGGTAAGCTCTGCATTATTACAGGTATCGGCATAATAGGCCACCAGATGTCTCACCAGTGTTTTGGGCACTCCGGCATTGACGCCATACATGGACATATGATCTCCGTTATAGGTAGCCCACCCTAAGGCCAGTTCCGACATATCTCCCGTGCCGATGACCAGAGCATTTTCCTTGTTGGCAATATCCATGAGCACCTGGGTACGCTCTCTGGCCTGGCCGTTCTCATAGGTGACATCATGGCACTCCATATCCTGACCGATATCCGTAAAATGTCTGGTGACCGATTCCCGGATATCCACCTCCCGCAATGTAGTTCCCAGCGTCTTCGCCAGCAGACAGGCATTCTCATAAGTCCGGTCTGTTGTTCCGAAACAGGGCATGGTCACTGCAATGATCCCCGACCTCGGAAGTCCCAACAGATCAAAAGTGCGCACTGTCACTAAAAGTGCCAGTGTGGAATCCAGTCCTCCTGAAATACCCAGGACCGCTGTCTTACATCCGATATGCTCATATCTCTTTTTCAGGCCGAAAGCCTGAATGGATAAAATATCTTCACATCTGCGGTTGCGTTCTACCATGTCCTCCGGTACAAACGGGTGTGCAGCGAACTTCCGGTCCAGTTTTGTCCCAGTCAGCTGCATGGAAAAAGGAACTGTAAGATAGGGCTTCATCGGTCTCTTTCCGAAGGTACCCATTCGCCTGCGCTCACTGCTTATTTTTAATACATCCAGATCTGTGTAAAGAATTCCCGTAGTAAAACGAGCGGACTGTACCAACAGTGTTCCGTTCTCTGCGATCAGATCATGTCCTCCGAATACCAGATCCTGCGTGGATTCCCCTTCTCCGGCAGAGGTATAGATATAACCGCACAGAAGTCTTGCACTGGAAGCTTTTTATCAGAAGGGTACGATAATCATCCTTGGAAACCGTCTCATTGGAGGCCGACAGATTCGCAATGACTGTAGCTCCCATCAGTGCATGCGAGGTAGAAGGCGGCTCTGCCACCCACAGATCTTCGCAGAGCTCACATCCCAATATCAGCTCCGGAAGTTCCTCACACCGGAACAACAGGTTGGATCCGAAAGGAATCACCTGTTTTCCCAGACGATATTCCGTCACCGTTTCCTCTCCCGGTGTGAAATGCCTGCCTTCATAGAACTCCGCATACATAGGGATATTTTTCTTAGAATCATTCCCAGTATCCTACCCCGGTACAATACCGCAGCCACATTGTACAGACGGCCGTCCTTGTCCACGGGAAGTCCCACCAGAAATAACGTTTCCAACTGTCCGGTCTCTTCTGCAATCGTAAGCAATGCTTCTTTTGCTTTTTCCAACAAAAGTTCTTGCAAAAAAAGATCGTTACAGGTGTATCCGGTAATACATAATTCCGGAAACACTACGATCTTTGCTCCATGCTCCGCCGCTTCTTTTGCCTGTTCACAGATTACCTGCGCATTATAGACCGGATCCGCCACCCGGATCCTGGGTGTGGCGGATGCTACCTTGACAAATCCCTGTTTCATAAGCTTCCTCGCTTTACTGTATACATTACTGGATCATCTGTTTCAATTCATCCACGGTAAAATTATAGTTTTATTACAGAAGTGGCAGTTCACTTCGATGGTCTCTCCATCATCGATCATGGACTGCAATTCTTCTCTGCCAATGCTGATCAGTGCTTTTCTCACTCTGTCCTTGCTGCAATTGCAGGCAAATTCCACAGGAAGTGTATCGGTGATCTCCAGATCCATTCCGGAAAGCAGTACTTCCAGCATTCCCTCCGGAGTCTTGCCGGCATCCAGCATAGTAGTAACGGAAGAGAGATTCTTGATATTCTCCTCCAGTTTGCTGATCATTTCCTCTTCCGCAAAGGGCATCAGCTGTACAATGAAACCGCCTGCCTGTCTCACGGTATTGTCTCTGTTCATCAATACCCCAAGTCCTACCACGGAAGGTACCTGTTCGGATACCGCAAAATAATAGGTCAGATCCTCTGCAATCTCGCCGGTCTGCAGCTCTATCTGTCCCACATAGGGATCCTTCAGTCCCATATCGCGGATCACGCTTAAAACACCTGCACCTACGGCACCGCCCACATCCAGTTTTCCCTGGGCATTGGCTGACAGGATCACATCGGGCACATTGGCATAGCCCTTTACATGACCGTTCATATCTGCTGTAACTGTCAGTCCGCCAATCGGACCATCTCCTTTGATCTGCAGTGTGATCAGTTCATCATCGCCCTTTAACATGCTTCCCATCATGGCCCCTGCGCTGAGTAATCTCCCCAGTGCCGCCGTTACCACAGGACTGGTATTGTGAGATACTCTTGCAGTCTCCACCGTCTCTCTCGTCGTACATGCGAACGCACGGATCTGCGCATTTGCTGCAGTTGCACGTACCATATAATCTTTCATTTATTCCACGTACCTTTCTGTCTACAACTCTTTCTGCTGCTCTTTTGCTACGATATATACTCTTTCACTGGTCTCCGTTACCGCCTCACCGGTATCGGAATCCATGATCTCCAGAATCTTCAGTCCGGACTGTTCCACCAGTGTCCTCATCTGTCCTACGGTATAACCCCTCTGCAAATGGGTCTCGGTAAATCTGTGGAAGGTATCACCCTCTTCCTGGACGAAGATTGTCAGATCATACTCGTTGATCTCTTCTTCCGGATCATAATAATTTTCCCAGATAAAACTGCAATCCTCCCGGTTCTCCGCAATCGTCGTATTGCCGATGACTTCCCGGTATTTATAATCTGTATTAAAATCAAAGATAAAAATGCCACCGGGGTAGAGATAATTGTTCACCAGCCGGAATACCTGCAAAAGTTCCTCTTCTTCCAAAATATAATTGACGGAATCACAGACGCTGATCACCGTACCAACAGTAGAATACAGATCCAGTTCCCGCATATCCTGATGCAGATAGAGGATCTCCGAACCGCTCTCCACCTTTTTCTCCATGGCAATGCCCAGCATCTCTTCAGAATTGTCCACGCCGATGCAATCATACCCTTTTTGGTATAACAGTTCTGTCAAAGTGCCGGTGCCGCAGCCCAGATCCACCACCAGATTCCGCTCGGAATCCAGAATTCCTTCCGCGTCCCGCGTGGGTCTGGATACACCATAGGACGCAATCAGCTGATCCAGACGATTGCACCACATTTCATAGGGTGTATTATCCATCAGTTCGTCATATACTCTTGCAAAGTCTGTATAGATTTCTTCCGTATTCTCCATAATTGCAGCATCTCCAGTTTTTTTAGAAAATAGTCCCCAATGCGCCGAATACTCCCATGCTGAGCAATCCCATGATCACGCCTGCCAGAACCACACCGCACATTACTGCAATGACACTGGACTTGAAATCCATGTCTAACAAACTTGCTGCCAGTGTTCCGGTCCACGCACCGGTTCCGGGAAGGGGAATACCCACGAACAACAACAGCGCCACGAACAGGCCTCTGCCCGCTTTTTCCTGCAGCTTTTGTCCGCCTTTATGTCCTTTTTCCAGGCAGAAGGTAAAGAACTTGCCTATGACCGGCTTGTCCGCACCCCATTCCAGTACTTTTCTTGCAAAAAGAAGATAATAGGTACCGGCAGCATATTTCCCAGAATACAGATAATATAGCTGGGAAGCAAAGGAAGATTCATTCCAACCGCAATAGGGACAGCACCTCTCAGCTCGATCAGAGGAACCATAGATACCAGGAAAATCATCAAATATTTTTTTAACATGTGTTTACTCCAATTCTTTTAATTTATTTATGCCCGCTTTTCCAGATAATTTTTCAAAAAAGCGATCAATCGGTCCATTTCCTCATCCGTGCCGACTGTAATACGCAGGGGAGTTGGCAATTCTCGGTTTATTCCAGTGTCTGACATAGATGTCGGCCTCACGGAGAGCCCGGAACAGTTCTTCCGCGGGAACTTCCTTATGAGAAGCAAATATAAAGTTTGCTTTCGAATCCGGGAAAGTAAAGCCCAGCTCGTTCAGTTCCTTCTTGATCCGCTCTCTGGTGGCCACGATCTTTGCCGTGGTGGCCTTGAAATAAGCGTCATCTCTTACCGCTTCCACACCCATGACCTGTGAAGGCAGGTTCATGGTATAGGAGTTAAAGGAGAATTTTACATCATTCAGATAATGGATCAGCTTCTCATTACCAATGCAGAAGCCGATACGCATTCCCGCCATGGCTCTGGATTTGGAAAAAGTCTGTACTACCAGAAGATTCTCATATTTTTTAAGCAAGGGCAGTGCACTTGTGCCTCCAAAGTCCACATAAGCCTCATCCACGATCACTACCACATCCGGATTGGCCTGCAGGATCTCTTCGATCAGTTCCTGCGATTCCTCCACACCGGTAGGTGCATTGGGATTCGGGAAGATCACACCGCCGTTGGGCTGTTTGTAATCTTCAGGGTTCATGTGCCAGTTCTCATCCAGCGCACAGGTATGATAAGGAATCCGGTACAGATCCGCCCATACATCATAGAAGGAATAAGTCACATCCGGGAACAGGATCGGCTTTCCGCTGTTGAAAAATGTCAGAAATGCCATGGATAATACATCATCGGATCCCACACCTACAAATACCTGTTCCGGTTTCACACCATAATATGCTGCCAACTCGTCCACCAGGGGCTGCGCATTTGAATTCGGATATAAGCGCAGTGCCGCACTCTCCATATTTTCTGCTGCCTTCCGCACTCCCGGGGCAGGAGGATAAGGACACTCATTCGTATTCAGCTTGATCATGTTCGGGCGGTTCGGCTGCTCTCCTGCCACATAAGGAACCACCTTACGTACGTTTTCTTCCCACTTCATGTTAATAACCATGCCTTTCTCAAAACCTGCAAGCTTTCAGAGACTTTCGTCCCTTGTGCAGGCACAAATTTGCGTGTGAAAAATTTATTTTCAGTTATCTGTTTGTTCATTCTGTCGATGTTTTAATTCTTCCGCATAGCTCCTCGCCTGTGCAGGAAGTCCCAGATGTTCGTAACACCGGATCAGCCCCTGTAAAGGTTCTTCTTCCGAACTCCGCAGCGCCAGTACCGGCTGTGTTTCATAAGCTGCATTATAATACCAGACAGCCGCTTCCTCAAAGTCTCCCGTCTCTTCATAGAAATACCCCAGTTCACAGCAGATTTCCGAACAGCCGTCCCCCGCGATCACCTTGGAAGTATACTTGAAAAATGTCACAGCAGCTCCCCGCAGTCTGGCGGCTCTGGCCACCACACAACAGCCTTCCGTAATCTCATCCGCACTTCTGTCCGGGGACGAAACTTCTGCCCTGAAATAATCTTCCGCTTCCAGAAAGTCCCGTGCCTCTCCCGCCAGGAACAGTTCTCTGGCATACATTCCGTACAGTCTTCTGGAAAGTAGTCTTGCCTGCGCGATCTGTTTGCGGAAATTTGCCAGATCCCTGCCCGCATGATTCTGTTCCGGCATGTGAGTGATGACTATATCGCTGTCATAGACTACCGGTTCCAGCCGTACAGTTTCATGGATTGGTTCTTCCCACACGAAGCTTCGCAGTCTGCGGAATAATTTGGGACGATATTCTTCATCAAAATTATACACTGTGCCGTTCTGTAGCTGATTGCCGTATTTCATCTGGACGATCTCGATCTCCGGAAGCAGTGTCTCCTTTAACAGTCGAAACCTTCGCCGGTTTTCTTCCGAAAGCACCTCATCCGCATCTGCGGAATAAATGTATTCCTTCGTAGCTTTGGAAAATGCAAAATTTCTCGCCGCACTGAAGTCATCGTTCCATGTGAGATCATATATTTTATCGGTGTATCCGGCTGCAATCCGCTTTGTGGCATCCGTGGATCCTGTATCCACAATAATGATCTCATCCACCAGATCCCTGACACTGTCCAGACACCTTTTCAGAACCCGTTCTTCATTTTTTACAATCATACACAAAGATATTGTGATCATTCCGGATCTCCGTTCCCGCATTTTTTGCATGCGATGCTGTTCCTACAGCACTTTGGATAAGAATTCCTGTAATCTTGGGCTCTTAGGATTGGTGAAGAACTCCTGGGGAGTATTCTCCTCCACGATATTACCACCGTCCATGAAAAGCACCTTCGTACCCACTTCTCTGGCAAATCCCATCTCATGTGTCACGACCACCATGGTCATACCGCTCTCTGCCAGTTCTTTCATAACTTCAAGTACCTCTCCCACCATTTCGGGATCCAGTGCGGAAGTAGGCTCATCAAACAGCATTACTCTGGGATTCATTGCCAGAGATCTGACAATTGCAATTCTCTGCTTCTGACCGCCGCTTAAAGATGCCGGATAAGCATCTGCCTTTTCCTCCAGTCCAACTCTCTTTAACAGCTTCAGGGCATTCTCTTTTGCTTCTTCCTCACCCATCAGTTTCAATTTCACGGGGGCAAGGGTAATATTGTTCATGATCGTCAGATTGTTGAACAGGTTAAAATGCTGAAATACCATACCCATATGCTGACGAACTTTGTTGATGTCGATCCTGGGATCCGTGATGTTCTGTCCATCGAACCAGATCTCACCGCTGGTAGGTCTCTCTAAAAGATTCAGGCAGCGTAAAAATGTACTCTTACCGGAGCCGGAAGGTCCTACCACCACGATCTTCTCACCGGGGTGAATATGATAATTTACCCCTTTTAATACCTGATTATCTTCAAAGCTTTTATGCAGATCTTTAACGATTATCACTCTTACGCAGTCTCCTTTCCAGTTTTGCAAGCAGAATGGACAATACCTTGGTCAGTACAAAATAGATGAAGGCAATACCAAGCAGCGGTGTAAATACATCAAACAACTTGGAGGTCATCTGGTTGGCCACACGGGTAAGGTCACTCATTCCTACGTAACCTACAATAGAGGTCTCCTTGATCAGCACGATAAATTCATTGCCCAGAGGCGGCAGGATGCTCTTGAATGCCTGCGGAATGATAATGTATCGCATCGTCTGGAATTTGTTCAGTCCCAGTGATCTGCCCGCTTCCATTTGTCCCTTGTCCACAGCCAGGATGCCTGCTCTGACGATCTCCGCCACATAAGCACCGGAATTGATACCGAATGTCAGACTGGCGATCAGCACACTGTTCTTACAGGTAGCCAGAATGCCGGACCACATAATCAACAACTGTACCGTAGTAGGAGTTCCGCGGATAATATCAATATAAGCACTTGCAATCCGGGACGCTATGGTCTTCGATCCGTTCTTTCTCGTGGATAATTTCAAAAATGCCGCTATGGTTCCGATCAGGATACCAAGCAGTGCCGCAAAAAAAGAAACCTCTAAGGTTACTCCCAGTCCTTTCAGATAAAGCTTCCATCTGTCCGCTTCAATGAAGGCTGCATAAATATGTTGCCAGATATTTTGCATGTTATTTCCTATGCCTTTCTTGTGAATGTATAAGTGTACGATTAGCCAAACTGTATATGTTGCCTACCTTAATATAGCAAAAAGAAGAGAATGGCACAAGCCATTCTCTTCTTTTTCATGTATATTTTGTATAAAAATTATTCACCGATGTACTCAGCTACCAGTGCATCAAAAGTACCGTCAGCCTTCAGATCAGCCAGTGCCTGATTTACCTGCTCTACCAACTCGCTTCCCTTAGGCAGTGCGATAGCGTATTCCTCAGCTTCGAAGCCGAAATCAGCACCGTCGATGATCTTAACCTTACCCTCGAATTTGGTATTAAATACTTCTGCAGGGTTCTTATCAATGATAACAGCGTCTACTCTGCCGTTTACCAGATCATTTACAGCATCTACAGCTCTGTTGTAAGTCTGTGCGGTAGCACCTTCGATATCCTCTGCCAGGAACATACCGGTGGTACCCAGCTGACAGCCGATGGTCTTGTTCTTCAGATCATCTGCAGCTGCGATCTCGGAATCTGCCGGTACGATCACAAACTGTACAGCTTCATAATACGCATCGGAGAAATCTACCTGCTCCTTACGATCATCAGTAACGGTCATTCCTGCGATAGCACCGTCGATTCTGTTGCCAATGGAACTAACCAGAGAGTCAAACTCCATATTCTCTACCTGTACTTCCATACCCAGTTTCTCGCCTACAGCCTTGATCAGAGCTACATCGAACCCGTCGGGTTCTCCGTCATCTCCTACATACTCAAAGGGAGGGAATTCTGCGTTGGTACCGAATACCAGTACGCCACCCTCGGTCTTATCAGCGGCCTCAGTAGTAGCTGCTACTTCTGTAGTGGTTGCTGCAGCAGTCTCTGCCACACTGCTCCCGGAAGCCTGAGAGCTCTCGTTTGCTGCGGAATCAGAACCACAGCCGGTCAACATTGCTGTACACATTACAGTTGCAAGTAACATTGCGATTGCTTTTTTCATAATATTATCCTCCTGTCTGTTTTCTACGGACGACAGCCGTCCTTAAACGTTGATTACTATAGCACCTTTTTGAAAATTGTGCAACTGTTTATGCATAAATATGCGTAGCTCCACTCTGCAAATACAACATTACCGGGATCTGCACCCAGAAGGTTACCACTATATATGGAATAAACGGCTTCGGTACACGAAGTTTTCCATCCGGTGTCACATTTCTTCTGCAAAACTGTACTGCAGCCAGCAATGTCAACGCCGATAACATATGGATCAGAAACCACAACAGATTCCCCTGCCAGGCGCAGCCTGCCAACGCACATACAGAAAATGCATGACAGTCAGCTCTTCCGTACATTTGGGCAAACAATATCTGCTGCAGGAGTACAAACAATGCCATTGCTGCCGCCTGCTGTATGCTAAACCTGTCAGTAATCCTGCACACTCCATCCTCCATATAAGCTTCCGACACCGGAAGCCCCAGCAGTATTCCTGTCCATGGCAGGCACCACCACCATACATAATTATACACATAACTGTGTACAGCATCCATGCAGGCCGCCGCTAACAAACCTCCCTGCCAGCAGGGAGCACAGGATCCCCTGTGCCCCCAGGATCACCAGTCTGTTTTCTTCCGGAAGTCTTCCATCCATTCCCCCTATAACAAGAATCACAACTGCATTGATCCAGGCCAGTCCCCCGAGAAGCCACGCTTTCCGGGTTCCATCCTCTCGATGTCTCCCTGTTAGTTCCACACGCAGCAGCCAGATTGCACTACCATAGATAAGGCCTCCCAGAACCACCGACCACAGTATCCGGAACACGATTTCCAAGGCTCTCATACCTCCTTACCGTAACCGGGTACGCAGTTCATCCAACACATTTCCCGACACTCCGATCACGCTGATCGTCGGATGATCTTCCAGCCTCTTGTCACCTTTATAGGCCCGCACTGTGATTTCCTGTGTCTGGTTCTCCGGAGTATATAAAGGCACCATAAATTCCAGTTCTTCCGTCTTACGATACCCCTGACTTTCGGTATAATCATAGACTTTATTCAATGTCGGATCCAGTGCTGTCATACATTCCGGGAAAATGACTTCCACCCGGTCCGCATATCCCCATGTGGTAAAGGTAAGAATTCCGCTTTCGCCGCATTTGAAGACCGGCTCCTGCGGCTCCAAAATACGTTTCACACTGCTTTCCAGTGCAAATTCCGTCGTACCGTAACAGATACGGCTCTCATTCCCCACATGATCCGAAGCATATCCCAGTACCGTAAAATCCCCGCTGAACAGCGGTTCGTCCTCTGTGATTGTAATCACGATACAGCCATCTTCTCCGGGAAGGTAGGTCTTAGAAACAGCATTGTCCGTATTACTGATAACAATTGTAAAATGATCCACACCACTTAGAGCATCTGTGGCAGTAACACGTATGGTAACAGCTCCGTCTCTGCGATCGATCAGTGCCCGGTTCTCCAGTATTTCCATCCCCCGGATGACCGGAGCTTCTCCGTCAGCGATCAGAGCGATCCCGTTTTTCTGATCCTGCGTAGATACAGAATATATTTTATCTGTTCCGTGATCCGCTTCCGCTACCGGAATCACCCGAATCGTTTGTCCGTTCCGGTCTCCACTTATGACAAATTGCTGTACTCCGGTAAGTTCCTGATTCCGGTGTGACCGCAAAGTATAGGAATAGGAATGTTGCTGCAGCACATTGGTCCCCTCAGTCGCATAAGACAGTCCCTCCGCATCTGTCCGGATCACATCATCCGTTATCTCCGCAGACGGTGTGACAATGATATTTCTCGCCCTGCCACCGTCCTCCGTCACCGTTTCATATATTGTCCCATTCAGTTGATAGTCCGGTCTGGCTGTACCTTCCATATAAGATGCATTCGTTAACGTGAACGGTGTCTTTCCGTCCGCCCGGACATACCAGGTTTTGTCCGCTGCCGCCGGATATACATTGCCCTCTGCCTCGTTTATCTTAAGCTGTTTTGTATGAAGCTTCCACAGAATCTGTTTTCCATCCACACAAATATGTGTGGTCTCGCTTACATTTCCCGCCACATCCACAGCGGCAACATGCAGATACTGCACCCCATCCTTTACCTCCAGTTCCATATGGGGTTCTTTACAATAACCGGCATCGTCCGTTACGACGGTATCCCTGTTTTGATCCACAAGATAATAATATCCCCTGATACCGCTAAGCAATGTGTTTTTGTGATATTGAGTCACATAGTTTGGAAGTACTGCCCGTCAGATAAGATTCCGCTCTATGATAATATACCGTCCCGTAATCCTCCGGCTCTGTCCACGAGATTCTTATTCTTTCTCTGTCCAGTGCTTCTCTTACGACGTTCTCCGGAATTTTCCCGGGAGCCGCAAGATCAGTTGCCCTGACTCCCTTCAGCTGTAAAGTCTCCTGGTAACCTATTGCTTTTGACTGCAGACACAACAGCCCGTCTCCACTCCGTACTCCACTTTCACTTTCATATAGCAGTGCACATTCCGGATTTACATAACTGCTTCCGCCATATGCCGGCTTCGAGAATAGGACCTGGCCTTCCGTATAACCGCATACAAGAGTTCTCCCACCACTGAAACTAAGTGAGCTGATTCCCGCGGTAAACCAGACATTTCCTCTTAAATGAAAATTCAGATGCACGTAGATATGTGTCGTTCCTTCCGGTAATGAGATATGCAGGGACTGCCGGAAATCACTGGCTGCCGGGTCTCCGCCGCCATGTTTATCATAAAAAGGATAATCCCGAAATTTTCCCTGTGCAATTTTTGTTCCTTTTTGATCCAGGATTACAAATTCCGACGGCTGCTTCTCATCCGGCAGCCAGTCGGTATTCACAATATTTCCACCCAGAGATCCCCATCCATCGCAAAAATACGAAAGATTCAATGTCGTATTGCCATTGGTGGGAATCCCCCGATAACCGGAAACATTCCACATCTGTTCCTTAGGATAATTCCCGTTTCTGGCCCATCCGACCCGGACTATGGCACGGCTCCACTCATCATCGTCCGTACTTGTGGTATGTCCGTTATACTGATAAGAATTTGTGCCTGAGGAATCAAAGCAATTCGATCCCCACATAAAATATTCCCAATCTCCGAATGTTGGTGTATAAGAAGCATTTCTATAGCAGTCATTCGTATGGTGATGCACGATCTTCTCTCCGGCGGTTCCTCCATAATATCCGGCTCCGCCTCCGGCCATACCCGCTTCTCCTTCCTGCTGCCCGAGGACACTTTCCATGCTGCCACCCTTGCCGCCTGCACCGCCCGGTGATGCTCCACCGCCTCCTCCTGCGATCAGCAGGATTCCCTTCCGGTCGGATACCACGGATGTCATTCCTCCTCCGTTTCCATAATTTGAAGCTCTGCCGCCTTTGTTATACCCGTTTTGACCACCCACGGCATAAGTCAGTTGTTCCCCCCTCTGCAGCCAGAATGTTCCGGAGGCACTTCCCCCACATCCTCCCCGAAAGGAACCGTAGCCCTGTCCCTGCGCCCCCATCGCCTTTATGACGTAGAGTCCGGTATACGGCACGTTATATGTCCTCGTCTTTGCTTCATAAATACCGGTCAGTTCAACGGCCGCTCCGCTGTTGATATCCGTTGCACTATTAATCCGCATCCAGGCACCGTCTTCCAGTCTCTGATAAATAAGGTACGTTTTGTTGTTGTGATCCGTCTGCTCCCAGGACAGATCCACCGCTCCTTTTCCTTCGTTTTCCTTGTAGTTATCTTTCGCCAGCAGGGTAAGATCCACCCATTGCGCGTACAATGTCGTATTTTCGGACGGTATGATGCTGTCGCCCGCTCCTCCTGCCGGCCGTCGGAATTCCGAGTCATAATACCAGCCTCCAAAGGACCACCCGGGTCTGGTGGTCTCCGGTAATGTGACAGGTTCCGGCTGATAGACTGCCGTCAGCCTGTCCACATTACCGTCCGGAGCATCAAAGATATATTGCTTTCCATCCAGACTCCCCCGGAACGGATGCACCTTTTTCCATTCGACAAACCGATTTTTCCCTTGCACCGGAGTGATCTCCGATCCGCCATTAGCACGAAAACAGACTGTATACCCATCTGGTGCGCAGACCAGTTCTTCCTGCAACAGATATCTTTCAAGATATGGCTGCGTTACAGAAAATATCTCCCGGTCATCATACTTTCCTCCATTGGCATAAAGCACAAGGGTGCTTTCACTCCGCACCCATTGTGCATATAAATTGACTACACCATGATCGTTATCTGTCCAGGTTGTCCGGTCTCTCCAATCCGCCTGCCTGAGATTTTCGATTGCAGCTTTATCCGCATAAGTGGTTCCTGAACCATCTGGCTCTGTGTTCCAGCCCGCGAACAAATATCCGGTCCTGCTGTAATTGTTCTCTGTCAGGTGTGTCACCGGAGTGACCGTCTTGCCTTCGTAGACTATGGCATCGTTGTACATATGGATACTGTCATCCATATAACCGTTATAAGATGCACCTCCCGTATTGGCCTGATAACAGACCTTATACTGATTCCAGGAAATATTTTTACATTTATGTGCCGGCAGATCCACCCCCTGCTCCAGATTGTCGCAGAACGGACAGAGATAATAGTAGCTCATCGGTTTTCTTTCGTTGCCCAGATCCAGGTACTGTATCGAGGCCGCCGCTTCTCTGCTCATATAGATATTGTACTCTTCAATGGCTTCTCCACAATCCGCACAATAGGCTTTCCAGCCGGAATAATAATACTGCATGCATTTTTGTCTGCCAAAAGATACCCCGTGCCAGTTTTTTCCGGTATATCCATTATGAATACACTGTCCCGGCCGGTGGACCACTTTCCAATATCCCACAGGGATTTCTCCATACCGTTTCTCTGTATAAATATGTTCTCCCACTACCGGATCTCTCAGCGAAGAAGGAATCTGCGTATACACAGTGGTGCTGTCATCCCGGGCATACCACACATAATTCCGGTCTCCTGCGCAGGTTGTAAATGCACGTCCATCCGGACTGAAAGAAACATAAGGACTGTTGTAAATGGTCTTTTCGCTGCCGCTTCCGACTGTATCGAAAACAGGAGCGCAATTCCCAGCACGAGTAATCCTGCCAGATATCTCCCATACCGCATTCTCATTCCTCCTGCCTATCCGTATCCTCTGCCTTGACCACACGCAAGGAGCCCTGTGCCAGTGCAGCATAAAAGTCCGCCACCCTTTCTTTTTCCATATAGATATTTACTCTCTGTGCCGGAGTTGTCCCATCATCACCGCCTATTGCAGCTCCATTCCGGTCAAACACCTGTTGGACAAACACATTTTCCCACAACAGTTTCCCGTTTTGTTCCTCTTCCTCCTGTTCCACACAATAAATATGGATCCTGTCTCCGGCACGCAGGACACCTCCCACTACCTGGTACAGATCTTCGGCGCGGAATCCGGCTATAACAGGTTCCCGCATCTGTTCTGTGATCTCCGACAGTTCCCGCAGCATGCCTGTAGTCAGTACCATCCCCTGTTCCACTCCATATGCCGCTATTCTTCCGCTTGCCGCCTCTGTGCTTTTCAGTGCAGTCTCCGGCACAATTCTTTTGTCGATTTCCATGACTGTAATATACTGCTCTGCATTTTCCGCGGAGATTTTTTCTCCCCTGGGAATTGCTGCCGTTACCACGCATACCTGTTCTTTTTCGTATTCCGTAAGCACTCTCTTTTCTGTCTGCAGCAAAAAAACAAATACTGCCATAGCCGCCACAAACGCTGCCAGGATACTTCCGTTCCAGATTCTATTCTTCCACGCCTGACTCATCTTCCGTTTTTTCATTCGTTTCCTCTCCCATATATTCACTGACCACATCTACCAGCTTACTTTTTTTCAGCAGTTACTGTAATTCCCAGAAAACCTTCCACCGGATATGTGATCTCACTGTACACACCGGTATTCTCAATGGTCTGTCCCCCCGGAGTCCTCACTTCTCCCAGGGTTCCTTCCCATTCCAGGATCCTTCCGTCACCGTTTCGTTCCCACACCTGCACTTTTGTTCCCGTGACATTATAGATAATGTAATTTCGTATCTCTACCTTTCCGGAAATCAACTTGTGACTTACTGCTTCATAATTTTCATTTAACCCCAGATTTTCACGGACAGCAGAACAATATCCCGCATACGCCTGTTCCTGATCTGTGATATGTACCTTATGTGTGCTGCCATACTCCCGGATATCAATGACTGCCGATGCCAGATTGGACAGTGCCAATGCATCTTCCAGATACCGTGCGGATGCCTTGTACATTGCCAGTTGCAGCTGCATATACAACAAAATTGCCAGAAACAGTATCAGAAACAATCCCAGCACCCAGGAAACCTGTCCGCTTTCTGCTTTTTCTGTCTCCTGCCGGTTCTCAGTTTTTGGCAGTCGATACTCTCTTTTCCCGTATTTCATAATGTCCGCCCAGCTTTCCATGAATCTGCAGGATAATGCGTTCCCCATATCCTGCAGGTTCCAAAGTACTTCCCTCATAATCGATCTCTGTCAGTCCTGCCGTCTCCAGTTCTGCCGTGAGGTGTGCCTGCTCCGCCGGTTCCAGGTATCCTACCGTTTCCATTTTCAGCAGATAGGCCCTCGCCAGCTGTCCTACATTCTCTTTTGCCTGAAGTAGCTGCACATTCTGCAGGTAGTTCAGCATCACTACCGTCAGTGCCAGCACACACATGCACATCGTCATCAGCTCTCCTATGTTCCCTGGCTGTTTCCCTCGTTCCGTCATCTTCTCTCCTATCCTATACCCCTGTCAGGATATCTGCCGCTTTGGTCTGCATCGCTGTTACAATGGTCTGTATAAACGTTGTCAGACTGTCCTTCATGACCACGCACAATAACAGTGCAATAATACACAGACCTACAGTGACCAGGATCCCGTCGATCCCCTTCTCCTGCCGTAAGGCATGTTCTTTACTTTTCCCCAGATTCTCTGTAAATTCTTCATGTTTTGTCCCTTTCTTGTTTTGTTTTATTGGTATTTCAGAATTGCACCACTGCCCGGAACATATATCCCACACAGGCATATAAAATGATTCCCAGTACCGCCCCCAGCATTCCCAGCTGATAAAAAGTAATACTACGGTCCAGAGCACTTTTTTGCTGTTGAAGCACCGTAAGTTCCATATCCTTCAACTGCTCTCCCATGTCCTTCAACAGATCTACCGCCTGCCCCGACTCTCCTGCCTGGATCAGGGTAATGCACAATGCATCGATCTGACGGTTGTCAAATTTCTGTTGGAAGTCAGACAAAGCCGTAACCAGATCCGACTGTATGACCAGATCTCCGGACAGTTCCATCAATGCCTGCTGTAATCTCTGCGTCCGTACGCTCTGGCAGCATTCCGTCAAGGCATCCGTTACATAGACTCCGGCACAGGTCTGTACCTCCAGTGCCTGATAGATCAGCTGCAGATCCGGCATCATCTTACGATTGTCCTGTCGGTTCAGGTACAGCAATAACAGTTCCGGCACATAATACAGTCCCATTGCCGCAAGCAGTGCATATCCCCAGCCGATAGTTCCCAGTGCCAGTACTGCTCCAAGAGAAAGAAACAGGCGCATCAGCAGGTATTTTACCGGTGTAATTTTCTTCCCATAGTGAAATTTTGCACCGTTTTTCCTTAATTTCTTTTCTGTTCCGGTAACCCAGTTTTCATACCTTCGGTTCTCCCGCAGCATTCCGGTGACTTCCTCGCAGGCATGCAACACTGTTTTCGGCATTGTTCCCATACCCAGCCGGAACACAAAAATCCCCCCCAGCACCGCTCCCAACAGTTCGGGAATCCAGATAACTCTCCAGCTCATTCTCCACACCTCCCTGACTAGCGGCGAAAACCATACAGTTTCCGCAAAAACAAAAACAATATCAGTCCATAGACACCCACTGCAAGATGCCCCGGTAAAGTCCCGGATACTATTTTCCAGACCGACACATCGATCAGCCGATCCACCGTCAGCAGGGCGAATACCGACATTCCCAGAAGCACTGCCATATTGATACCTGCCTCTCGAAGCATCCCTTTACGTTCCTCTTCCATACGCAGATACTCCCTTGCGGAACGTCTGCTGCTGTCTACCAGTGTGGTCAGATCTGCCATATAGCGGATACTGATCTCCAGATTTCTGGCCAGTTCCTTTATCTTGGGATGTTCTATTCGTTCTGCCATGGACAAAAGTGCCAGTGAACTATCTCCGGTCGTCTGTGCTTCATAGGCACATTCCTCCAGTGCTCCCTTTAACGGTTCCTCCACATAACGGCTCACCTGACCCAGAACCATGGTGATCTCTCCCGCTGTCAGGCTGTAATTTCCCAGGAAATTCAGACATTTCAGCAGATTTTCATTGGTCATCCGCAATTCTTCTGCCCGCAGCGTGCTCAGGAACAGATATTCCACTGCTCCGCTTATCATTATCCCCGATAAAGCTATCAGGAATTTTCCACTGCTCCCAAGCAATACTCCAAAGATCACCGTCATTCCCAGAAGATTTCCTGCGATCCATTTCTCCGGGGTGCACGCCGGAAATCTGCGCCGCATACCGCAATAACAGAGAAATTCTTCCACCCGGCAGATCCAGGTATTGTTACGCTGTAGCTCCTGCAGCTTGTGCCGGTTTTCCAACACCCGCAGTCTTGCCGACTGATCCATCCCTTTTTTCGTCCGGGACAGCAGGCTTTTTGCTGTCTCCACCCACCGTATCCTTCCAAACAGAAGCAGAAAACCCGTAAATATTAAACAAAAGATCCATACGTATATGATCATAAGTTTCTCCTCTCATGTAATGGTCAAAACAATCTCTCATACTCCAGATTCTCTTTCTCCGCATTCCACCCCAGGCAGGCAAAGATTTCCTTCACCCGGTAATGTTCCATAAACACCAGGGTCTGAAAGCAGTCCATCATTTTCATTAATTCGTTGCGGGAATAACGACTGTCATACATTGCATAGTCCACGATCTTCTCCGGTGCCCTGTCCGCAGAGGGTGCATGTACCGTAGCCGCACAGATCTGTCCTGTATACGCCGCATTCAACAGATACAGCGCTTCTCCTCCCTTCACCTCACCTATGATAAAAAAATCCACATCCATCGTCAGTCCCGCTATGCTGATATGCTTTAAATCATAATTCACACTGCTTTCCGAGGTTCCCGGAAGCGAATGAAGGAACATCATATCCGGATGAAACAGTGTGGTCAGCTCATCCGCCTGCTGTGCCACCAGAATTGCCATATCATCCGGAAGCGTCTCCTTCAACGCATTTAACAATGTGGTTTTACCGGAAGAATTTCCTCCGCAGATCAGGGTCGATCCCTGTCGGAACCTCTGCACCAACAGTTCTGCCGTATTCCTGTCCAGCATCTCTTTCTCCACCAGTTCTGTCATCATGGGAAAACTCTTCGGCACCTTCCGGATACACAGATAAGGTTCGCTGTAGGTATTGACAATGGGCATGGATAAGGTAAAACGAAAGATAAAGTCCGGATGACTTTCTGTATCCGTAAACCGTTGGATCGCATTCAGGTTAGAAATATTCACCTGATTTCTGGTTGCCACATAATCAATAAACTGCCGGTACTCCTTCTCCGAAGCAAAGGCAATTCCGGCATCCATACGTTTTCCTTCTCTCTTGATCCGGATACAGTCATGACTCACCACCCGGATATCCGAAATGCTTTTGTCATCCATGAGCGGTGACAGTCTGGAATAACCGAAAATATATTGTTCAAATGATTTTAAAAGTCTTTTCCTTTTCGTTGCCGGGAAATGATAATATTGATCGATATGTTTTCCTGCCTCCTGCAGAAATTCCTCCTTGCCCAACACACCCTTTTTTACCTGGATCAAAAGCACCTGTTTCTGTGTGATAAAATCTTCTACCAGCCTCTGCAATTCTGCATCAGAGGCGGTTTCTTCCCTTTTTGTTTTCTCTTTCCTCCATACATCCTCCTGTTGGTTTTTCTCAAAATAATCCATTTTGCACTAATTAATACATTATGTGATTCCTGGTCGAATATGACCTGATATTTAGAATTTTGACCTCGACTGACCTGTCGGGTAATATGCAGATTACTCCCTTCCGTGGCATCTGTCAACGCCTCCGGAACTATTTTCTCATTTTCGGAAGAATGGCCAAAGAAAAACCGCATTCTGTCAGGTTAATTTCAAAAAGCCCGTCAGAATGCGGTCTGCGCATTTGTCTATTTTGTCTTTGTCTATTTTGCCATATCCAGCTCCCGTTCCTGCTGCCAAAGCAGTTTGTCGAACTCCTCCACCGGCATCGGCCGGTAGAATAAAAAGCCCTGTACATCGGTACAATTACAGCCTAACAGGAACTCCTTCTGTTCTTCCGTCTCCACACCTTCAATGACGATATGTGCTCCCAGCTGCTGCAGCATGGCAATGGTATTGCGGATAATGATCTGACTCTTATCTTTCTCCAGATCCCGGATGAATTCCCGATCGATCTTAATCTCATCCAATGTCTGATTCTTTAACATGTTCATAGTAGAATATCCGGTACCGAAATCATCCATGGACACCAGGAACCCTCGCTCCCGCAGGCTTTCCATGCGGCGATACATACCAACCTCGTCCTCCAGGAATGCGCTCTCTGTCAGTTCCAGCGGAACATACTCCGGCAGAACATCATATTCCTCCCTGAGACGGAGCAGTGTCTCTGTCAGTTTCTCATCATACGCATGCAATCGGGATACATTGATGGAAACGGGAATAAGTGTCCGGCCTTCCTTACGCAGCTTTCCAAGATAAGCAAACACTTTCTCCCAGATATATTCATCTACATTGATGATAAATCCGTTTTTCTCCAGTACGGGAATAAACTCTCCCGGTGGCACCAGCCCCTTTTCCGGATGCTTCCAGCGCACAAGCGCCTCGCCTCCGATCACTCTTCCGTCCCTCATATCGACCTTGGGCTGCACATACAGTTGTAGTTCTCCGTTCTCCAGTGCGGACACGATATCATTTTCCACCTGGCGTTCTCGCATCTTCTGACTACGCATTTTTTCGTCAAATACTGCATATGTCCGATATACTTTGCCTTTGATACTGTTCATAGCCATCGTGGCGCAATCTTTCAGATAGCTGATGGCAGGGGCTCTCTCCGGTGAGATTCCGATTCCAAAGGATGGTTGTACACGGTAAGCGAACGGAAAGTCAGTTATCTTTTTTCTGATCTCCCGCACAATAATTTCCAGTTCCTCTACTTCCTCATAGCTTGTGCATAAGCAAAAGATATCTGCTCTGATATGGCAGGCATAGCTATCCGGCCTGTTATTCTCATACCAGTCAAAGCAGGACGCAATAAATCTTAGCAATCTGTCTCCTTCGTCTCTGCCGCAGAACTCATTCACAGCCTTAAACTGTACAATATCCATAATTATGACACCGTATTTTTTATCCGGCTGCTGCTTGATCATTTCACCGCACAGATAGAAAAAAGAATTGATATTATGCAGATTTGTCAGCCCTGTTCTGTTATTTTCTACATTTTCTTCCGCCATTTTTCTAAGAGAATACAGATATAATTCTTCTTTTCCGGCATCTGTTTTCTGCGGCGAAGATTCAATGATTTCCTCTTTTGCTTTCTGATACGTCATAGGCACCCTCCTCAAAACATAAACCAGTCCCGATGAATGCTTTTATTATACTTCATTTTGGTGATTTTTTCTACTATATGCCGATTTTTATTGTTTTTTTATAGGAAAAATGATATAATATGGGTGTCTGTAAAGTTATTTCAGAGAGGAGCGTACTTTATGTTTTTACTTTTAGCCGGCGGACTTTTGATCATCCTTTTGGCAGTAGTGATCGCCGTAGTATCCTCCGTGGTATCCGCTGTTGCAGCAGCTACCGACGATGCAGAAGACTGACAGTCCGGACTTCGGACTGTCAGTTTTCTTCTCCCTAGCTTTTCTTTTTCTCATCTGCTTCCACAGTATCTTTCAATAACACTTCTACTTTCCGTGTTTTGAATCATAATTACAATTCTACCACCAGATCTGCATGGGCCAGCGTGGATTCCCGGTGAGCAATCACAATCGTTGTCCGCCCCGCCATCATTCTGTCCAATGCTTCATTTACCAATTTTTCAGAGTTATGATCCAATGCCGAGGTTGCCTCATCCAAAATAAGGATAGGTGCATCTTTCAAAACAGCTCTGGCAATGGCAATTCTCTGGCGTTGACCACCGGATAACAGGTTTCCGCGTTCCCCACCCGAGTCTCATATCCATCTTTCAGCTCCATAATAAAATCATGTGCATTTGCAAGCTTTGCCGCATTGATAATGTCCTCCTGACTTGCGCCAGGCCTTCCATAGCGAATATTTTCTGCAACGCTTACGTCATAAAGATATGGTTCCTGAGGCACATAACCTATCAGTTGCCGTACCTCTGCTAAAGGATATTCTTCATAAGCCTTTCCTTTGATAAAGATTTTTCCTTCCTTTACAGGATACAGGCCCAATATAAGCTTGGCAATGGTACTCTTGCCCTTCCCCGATTCTGCCTTAAGAGCCACACATTTTCCCTTGGGAATATCCAAATTGAAATGCTGCAAAACATCCTGCCTGCCATCGTAGGAAAAGGTTACATCCCGGATACTGATTTCCGCATCTCCTTGGAAGGAAATCGCCGATACACTCTCATAGCGTTCAGGTTCTTCCTCCATATCCAGAAACTCAAACACTCTTTTAGCATTTGCAAGATAATTTGCCATAGACGGAATATAAAGTCCCACCTGTAACAAATTCCAGCTCATAGATCCGTATAACAAATAAACTGCTGCCAGCCTGTCCACCGTAGTGATTCCCTGACTGACCAAAACAAGCCCCACCGCAATAAACACCAACGAGCCAAGAAGTTCAAAGATCTGATTCAGTCCATCCAGACTGGCAGACATAAAGTTCCTCTTGTTTTGCTCTTTGCGATACTTTTCATTTTCTTTGATATATTGTTCTACCATCACAGATTTCAGGGAAAATATTTTAATCTGCTCTATGCCTGACAAAATATTGGAAATTCGTTCCGCAATGGATACATTGATGGTGGACATTTCCCAACTGACTCTTTGCATGGGTTCGATAAACAAGCCGTTTATCACAAGCAGTATAGCACTGGCGCCAAAGAGGCAGAGCGTCACCTGCCAACTGAGCATCAGCATTGCTGTCAGATAAAAGCTCATCATCAAAAATGGCATCAATACCCGCCGAAATCGAGAACCATAGATACCCTGGGCCCGTTCACAGTCATTAATCACCTTTGACATGAACTCGCTGCTGCCCGTCTGTTCATAATAAGAATACGGTAATCGCATACATTTGGAATATAGGGCCTTTTGTAAATCAGCGCCACCCTTTTTTGCCTCCATAGTATATACATAAAAGGACAGTGCATAAATAAAAAGCATCAGACATCCTATCCCTGCACACAGCAGCACCTCCTTTAAAAGTCCTGCAAACATATTCCTCTGTGCATAGTTTTCTACACGAAAAATAATATTTTTGAACAAGAGTGCAGTTATCATATCAAAAACAGACAAAGCTGCACTCATGAATATAATAGCCAAAAGATATCTGATAAATCCTGTCTTCATCATTTTCAACATCCGCCAAAGGATGCGTAAATCATTATCACTGTCCGCATCCCTGGGTCCACACTGTCTGATAATCACATCACTATATGCCATTTGTCCGTACCTCCCTTCTCACAATTTCCCCATTTTCAAAGACATATATCTCGTCTGCATCCGCAATAGTGTTCCGTCTGTGTGCAATAGTTATTACCGTCCGATTATGTGAAATTTCTCTCAAAGCCACCTGAATCTCCTGCTCCGTCTCCACATCCACTGCGGAAGTTGGTTCATCCAAAAGCAAAATAGGTGCGTCCTTTAAAAAGGCTCTGGCAATAGAAACCCTCTGTTTCTGGCCTCCGGACAATCTTGCCCTCGCTCTCCCACTTCTGTGTCATAACCCTGAGGCAGTTTCATAATAAAATTATGAATATTCGCCTTTTCACAAGCCTCTATGATCTCTTCTCTGGCAACACCAATCTTACCATACGCCACATTCTGGGCAATCGTTCCGGGGAACAAAAACACATTCTGGGACACCAGACTGATATGTTTGCGCAGTGCATTCATATCCCATTCTCTAAAATCGTGCCCATAAATACGGTATTGCCCGGCCTGTGGATAATAAAAACCAAACAAAATCTTCATAACGGTAGACTTACCTCCACCAGAATTACCGATAAATGCCACATTGCTGCCCCTTTTTATGGTCAGGCTAATATCCTTCAAAATCTGCTTTTCTTCTGAATACCCAAAATTCAGTAAGCGCCAAATAATCCGGCGGTACCTATAAATTTACCCCAACCTATTTTCGGTTGGAGTATTTTGCTACAAATTCATTCTCACATTTTTAGAGTTTGGAGTTTTTCACTCCAGGGTGCCAACTCTGCAAGCTGTTCATCACTCCAGTTTTCATTCGGCCTTTGTTCCAGAACGTAGCTGAGGTATTGATAAATGTTCAGGTTGTGTGCCTTCGCCATCTCTACCATCGTGTAGGCAATCGCACTGGCTTCTGCACCTTCTACGGAATCACTGAACAGCCAGTTCTTACGTCCTACTGTAAAAGGTCGGATGGCATTCTCACTAAGGTTATTGATGAAGCTGCAGCGCCCGTCCTCCAGATAGGTCATGGATGTTTCCCTGCGGTTCTTCACATAGGTCAGTGCTTTATCCAGGCGGGTGTTGCGGACTGGCTTCTGGCTGTCAACCCACGTCCAAAAGGCCTCGAGAACCGGTTTTTCCTTCTCGAGACGCATTTGTTTCCTTTTTTCATAATCCGTTCCGCACTTACCGGAAATGCTGCTTTCCAGTCTTGCCAGGCGGTCGCAGTAATGCACTCCCTGTACTGCCGGCTGGTTGTAATCCAGCTGCTTTCCTTTCGGGATCGCATCCACAAAGTATCGGCGGATATGTGCCCAGCAGGAGCACCGTTTGATGCCGGATACCTTGTTATACCCCTGGTAACCGTCGGTTTCAGATATCCCTGAAAGCCGTCCAGAAAGTCTGCTGCATTGTCTCCGCTCCTCGTCGGGGTATATCCATACAGCAGGATGACCGGAAGACCATCTTCCCCGGTGCGGTACAGCCACATGAAGGACTGGCTTTCTGCACTGCGTCCGGGTTCTTTCAGCACCTGTACCCGGGTCTCATCTGCCATGAGAAATTCCCTCAGCAGAAGCTGGCGGTGAAAGTAATCATACAGTGGCCGGAAATAATGCCCAGCACTGTAGATGATCCAGTTCGCAAGGGTTGTCCTGCTGACAGCGGCACCATACTCTTTCCAGTCCTTTTCCTGACGATAGAGAGGCATGCCGTTTGCATACTTCTGATAGATTGTCCATGCAACCGTGGAAGAAGAAGCCGGACCCTTGCCAATAAGTGCGGGCGGTACTTTGGATTTGACGATCACAGACTTTTCCGTATCGCCCTTTCCTTCCTTACAGTCAGGGCAGCCATAGCTTTCCGTGTAGTATTCATAAACTTCACATTTGGCAGGAGTAAAAACGAGTTCCCTGCGGACGTATTCTTCTCCGATACGTTCCATCGGGCTACCGCATACCGGACAGACTTTATCTTCTTCATCCAGCGGTATTACTTCCTTATGAACCTTGAGACCTTTAAAAAGTTCCGCATGGGTAGCTTTTTCTTCCGTGGACGTGGCTCGCGGCTGCAGTCTTCTTCCGGAAGTTCCGGATCCTGGTAAACTTCAGCTTCATTAAACAGATTCAACTGTCCGGGAATATCAGCCGGTGTCTTTTCGCTGGAAGAGCCGAAAAGTTTTTTCGTCAGATAGTCCACCTGTTCCTGAAGCACCATCTCATGGGCAGTCTTTTCCTCAATGATCGTTCTGAGGGAACGGATCAGTTCTGTCTGCTCGGACATTATCGTATTCAGTTGTGAAATGGTATCCTTCAGCTCTCGCAGCTGAATGTCTTTTGCACTGGAAGCCACGCTTTTTCTCCTTGGTTTTGATACCTTTATTATACCAGAAAAAGCAGTCTTCTAAAGGAAAATCACTCTTGAAAAATGCCGAAAATATGCGGTTTGCAGGCATTTTTCTGTGCATGTTTTTATTCCTGTTTCAGGGCTTTGGGCTGGTCGATATCGATACCGGACATGAGCCAGTCAAACTCTCTCCAGGTCAGATTTCTGACCTCAGAGTGTTTCCTCGGCCACTGGTATCCGCCATGCACTGTCAGCTTTTTATAGATCAGTACAAAACCATCTGCATCGCGGTACAAGGCCTTGATCCGGTCCCGGCGTCTGCCACAGAACAGAAACAGAGAACTGGATGCAGGATCCAGCTTCAGCTGTTCTTCCACGACTGCACAAAGTCCGTCAATAGATTTGCGCATATCGGTGTAACCGCAGACAATGTAGATCCGTTCCAACCCTGAAATATCGCCTAACATAAAGAACCTTTCAGAATCTGAAGCGTTCTGGAAAGCAGCTGGGGATCCGTTTCATTGGTAACGCGTATCGTTGCAGATCCTAGAATGATCTCTAATGTATGAGGATTGTCAAGGTACGGAGTATGCTGTACCGGGAAGCGTTCCGGTACTATGTCAATGGGAACCACGTCCTGTTTGGGGCGGGGATTCTCAGAATGACCATAGGCAGGTGCCGGTATCTGGGCAGCTTCTTTTCGAAGCTGCTTTACCCAGTAGTAAAAGGTGCTGACAGCAATGCCGTGCTCGCGGCACCAGTCAATGTCTGTCATGCCACTGGTCCGGCATTCATTGATAAGTTTCAACTGTTCTTCCTTTGGAACTCGAGATTTTCTGGTGTTTGCCATGATGTTGTCCTCCATAATTGTAGTTGTTGTAGTAAAATAGTCTAACTACGATTATGAAGTTAGAGGCGGTTGTTGGCTAGCCGCGGGATTATTTGGCGCTTACAAAATTCACATGCTCAAGTTCCAGGACGATCTCACCTTCAGGCGCAAAAACGCCTTTTCCAGACACCTCCTCTTCCTGATCAAGAATCTCCTGTAATCTTTTTATAGAAATACTGTACTCTCGGATAGAAGCAATCTGACCCGGGATATTTCCCATAGGTTTTGAAATCTGATCCAGCAGCATTGAATAGGCTAAAATTGTGCCAACAGTCATCCTTCCATGACAGGCCTCATAAATGCAGAACAAATAACAGCAGAGTTTTGGTATCCATCGCACCAAATCCCCCACAACAAAATTCATTGCCAGCACCTTGGTTCGGCGTGACTCATTCCGCACAATCTCATCTGCTATATCAAAAATACGTTTCTTCTGGAGTTCATATAAATGAAAGGTCCTGCCCACTGAAATCCCCTGAATTACATCATAAGCAGAATTTTCCAATTCATCATACAACTGCCTGCGCACTACGGCTATTTTCCCAACCATTTTGGTCAGTTTCCCTGCACTCCAAAACAGCAACGGATAGCAGATCATTGTCACCAACAACAGACGTACACTTTGTAATCCTATGTAACTGCACACAGTTATTATAGTAATTATCGCTACGAAAAGCTCCGGGATGCCCTCCGCAAATAATGCCTCCGTCTGGTACATATCCGACAAAAGTTTATTCATTAAAGTTCCCGTTCCTTCTGTATCGAAATACGGAATCCGAATCTCTACCAGCTTACTCACCAACATATTGCGTATATCTGTTTGCATGCAGATACTAAAGGTATTCTTGGAATAACTCTTGCCAAAAGCTATTGCCCCTCCCAATAGCATGAGAATAATAAATGGAATCATAAACTCCAGCAAGGCAGCCTTTTCTCCGGCAAATAAACTGTCCGTAGCGTCAGCAATTTTACTACTTCCAATCACAATTATCCGAATCAATAGATAAGAAAAAATTATATATAAGAAACAAAGATACCAATATTTTCGAATGGGATCCAAAAGCTTCGGATTTTTAGTGGTCATAAAAGGCTTCATTCGTACTTCTCCTTTAACGTAAATTATGCTGGAAACACCATCTCTTCTTTTCTCCCAAATGGTACATCAGTTTTTTGAAGAAAACCTCTGTATATACAGATAGAATGCTTGATTTTTCAGTTTTTTTGATATATTTTAGAAATAAAGCTGTTATTCCATTAAATACGCATAAGGAGAATTACCGTGCCGGCACCAATCCATCCAGACTACAATTTCAAGGTAAATCATAAGAAACGTGACAACCATTACTCTATGAATACCGCTGCATCCTATGAAAATATGTACGGCATTGGTTATATGATTTCCGGGGACCGTATCATCATTACTCCTCAAAAAACGGTAACTGTACATCCCGGCACAATTCAGTTCATTCACAAAAATCTCATACATCGTACTACTTATATTTCTGAGGGAATCTATGAAAATATTGATATAAAATTTCGGGAATCCGTGGCAGAATATATCATTTCCGTAATCGGGCAGGAGCGTTTTAATATGCTTTATGACCAAATCAGCATTACTCTCGCTCCACAGGCCATCGAACAAATCGATCAGCTCGTTAAACTTATAGAACATGAATGGAATAATTATGACAATTACTCCAATACCATTATTCAGGGACTTGTTATACAATTTTTCGTAACAGCATTACGCGGACAAACGTTTTCTTCCCAAAATGATGTCATTCTGAAGGAAACTCATTTTTCCTTAATAAATGCAATCCATTACGTTCAGTGCCACTATGTAGAGGATCCTTCCCTGAGAGAAACGGCAGAGGCAGTACACCTGTCTGATTCCTATCTTTCCAGACTGTTTACATCCCGTTTGGATACCACCTACTCCCGTTTCCTCACGGGGATAAAAATTTCTCATGCCATGGCATTACTTGTTAATACAAATCTGCCCATTATGGAGATTGCCGGTCAATGCGGTTATGACAACAGCAATTATTTTTCTGATTCATTTAAAAAAATTGTTGGTGTTTCTCCGTTAAAGTACAGAAAGCAGATAAATAAATAAAAGAACAGACTTTTTCTGTCTGCTCCTTTAACTAATTTCTTTGTGGGTATCAAGCCTTACTTAGAGGTTTTAATCAATCCGTTTACCTTTTCGTTACATACTTCTGAAATCTGCTCTTTGGTTTCTCTGGTATTGTATTATATGCTCTGAAATCTTTTTCTTGGGCATTGCTATTTTTCAAAGTAAACACAATATGCAAAATTATTTTATATTTTAAAATCCATTCAAACGTCCTCTCAGTTCTTCCTGAATTCCATATGCATCTAATTTTTTCTTTCCACCTTCTGTCTTTATATATACCTCTCCTTTGGACGTAGAAAATAAAATGTCATTTGTCCAACTTTTACTACTACTTCTACAACATACAACTCCTCAATAATCTTGCTCTCGTCAGCTATGTTTTGAAATATAACTTCAACACAATCTGAGCTTACATATGGTTTCATCTGTCCGACTCTTTCAGCTATCTTTCTACTTATAACATCCTGATCATCTTTAGATAATTTTACTCCCTTCACTATTCTTTTATCACTTATCCCCCACTTTATTGTTCCTATACCAACGACACGACTATTTAAAAAGCATTAATGTATATCTCAGCAACATCAATTATAGCGTTTATTGGACTACTACCCTTTATTTCCTTATACTCTATATTTCTCTTTTCAGTTTCCTTCACTTCCTGATTTAACATATACTTTACAATTATTTTTCCTTCTTCGTTTTTTTCTTGCCCCCTCATTATTTGCTTCATATTATTTTTAAAAATTTTATTATAATCAAATTGAGGTCGAGTAGATATTATATCTTTGCAGGTTCTTATCAAGTATATTACATTTTCTTCTGTTTCTTCAGTTATAGTGGTAGTTAAAATAATTTGAACATCTTTTAATCTTTTCATAACTTCTATCAAATTATTTCTAATTTTTGAATCCACTTTAGCAAAAGGTGCATCTAATAATAAAATACTATTTGAAGGAATAAGATATAGCAAATTTAAAATTTGTATAACGCTTTGTTGACCTTGAGACATATATACCCCTTCATATGCCAAAGAAAAATACCTTTCCATATCAACATTTTTTAATAATTTCATCGCATTCTTTATCATTTTAGTATTCAATTGACAATCATAATCCAGAAATTCTCCACTAAAGAATAAACACCTTGTTTTCTTCCATTCTTGCAATTTTTCTTTATATCTGCAAAAGATGATACAAAATATCCAGATTGTCCTTTTTTATATACCTTTTTTAAAACTAATTTTTCTTTGGAATCATGCAAATTCATACATATATATGCTTCTTGATTTTTATTCGTAAATTTGATTATTCCAGAATCGTGAAATAATGAATACAATAGTGCAAGTAAAGTTGTTTTCCCAACCCCATTCTCCCCTTGTATTATATTTATACTTTTATCAAATTTTAAAAATAAATTTTCCCATAATCCTAAATTCGAAATTTCTACTGTATCTATTATCATCTTACGTGTCCTTTACATAGTTTTTGGCTCTCATTTTATATATAATGGCAATAATAACTTTTGACACTCTTACTTTATTTCTCGAATATACATCATTATTAAATTCAACCCATGCCATACCCTTTCTCCTAATCATAAGCACTACACAAAGCAGATAAATATTTGTTTCATTTTAGTTGTCAATTTTTTATTTTACTCAATTACTTCCCATTCACCGGCTTTAGTAGCACCTTTTCTTATAATTTCTCCAGATTTCTTCATCAATTTAATTCGATAGCGCACTGCCTCTGCTTTCACATTCAGCATCTCTGCTATTTCATTAGCACTAATTGCCGGATTTTCTTTCATTAACTTCTTAATTTCTTTGGTAATTTCTTTGGTAATTTCTTTGGTAATTTCTTTGGTAATTTCTTTGGTGACATCCGAACTCTTCTGCTCTTCCTCACGAATAGCTGCAAATTCATCATTAATCATGACCACTGCCATTGTATAATCATCAGTGTCGTTATCCGGCAAAAATTGCAATTCCGGTGAATGATTCTCTTTTAATGCATCCTTCGCACGTCGAATTCCCGAACCATATGACTCTATCAAATCCAGTGCAAAAAACATTTCTTTTAGCTCCGGATTCAAATACTGCCGATCATCAAATCGGGTTTCTTTATTCATTGCCTCAATTGTAACAGGAGGCACAGGCCGATTGTGGTTCACAAATGTTATTCTATCATTATAAATATAAATACCGATATAATTAGGTGACTCATACTGTTTGTGCAAAATACAATTTGTTGCCAGTTCCTCAAAAACCGTTAATGGCCAATTATAAACGATTCTATGTTCTATCGTCTCGCTATCCCTAACAGTATAGGAAGCCATAATATTGTCCTTAAAATATCGACTAACCTGCTTTGCCTGTATCCAAATCGGACCATCAAAAATTTTAGCTTCCATCTTATCCGTTCCAATAGCTTCCCTAATTATTTCCACATGAGCATAAGGTATGAATTTATCTGGTTTCTCTGTAAACATTAATACAGCCACATTTTTCGCACGATACCCACCATATTCACTTTCACTAATTAATCCCATACTTTTTTGCCATATCCAGTTTGGACTGATTTCTGATATCTTCTCTAGCATTTGTAGAAATCAAGTACTCCTTCATATATTCGTAACTCAAATCATCCAGAGTTGCTGTCTCATTCAAATTGGAGCTGAATACATCATGAGCAAATTTACGTAACAATTCATATTCCTCTTTAAAATTTGGCAAACGGCTATCTCTTTTTACTCTGATGTATCTACCGGCTTTTAATGAAATATCTTTGTCACTTTCTGCCTTATCACTTGTCTGATAAGGTCCGGAAGTTCCCGGTTCTACTGCTACAATAATATAATTCCTATCATCAACAACATCTGTAATCAGATGATAACTCACCTTAGGATAAATATTCGCCAATAATTGTTTCAACGAATTTTCTGTACTTTCTATCAACGATTCTTCTATACCATAAATAGGTCTTTTCGGAATGGCTTTTTCTCCCGTCTTTGGATCATTTACTTCCTCTATTCCAATAAACAGCAAACCAATCTCTCTATTCATGTAATTATTGGCAAATGCACAGATTGTCTTTAATATCTTATCTTTAAAAGTCGCAGACTTTTTATATTCAATATAATCATTTTCTATGCTGCCTTTTTCCAGAATGTCATGGGCCATTCTTTGAATATCTTCAATTCGCATATGCTTCTACCTGCCTTTTTGGTTATTAATATCTCCGAGAGTTCTCCGTTTTAAAAAATCCCTAAACTTATCTCTATTAAACTAAACAGATAACGCAATAACTCATCACATCTATTACTAGCAATGACATATTCCAATAATTCATCCAAATACCACCCAACTGCTTTCATTTCCATACTTTCTAGACAGGCCAAATATATTGTAGATTTCAACTAACTTCTGTCCAGAAAGATACTTCATTTTATTTTATACTATCCACTAAACTAATCTCTACTGCTCCGCAATTCTTGCTGCCAGGTCTTCTAAGTACATCCAGCGTTCCATTTTTTCCTCCAGCTGCTGTTCCGCAGCTTCTTTTTCTTTTGTCAGTTCATTCAGCTTCACAAAATCACTGGCATATTTTGAAAAATCCGCTTCCAAAGTTGCAATTTTATCCTCTAATGCTGCCATTTCGCCTTCAATGGATTCATAGTCTTTCTGTTCCTGGTAAGTGAATTTTAATTTGCGTTTCTGTCCGTTTTTCCAGTTTTTAGAAGTAGTTTCCTCATCGGCGTTCTTCGGCTGGGATGCTGCCGCCGTTCCTGTGCTCTCTGTGTTCCCCTCCGCAGCTTTCCTATTGGCATAATCTGTGTAACCGCCCTCATACTGCACCATGCGGGTATCCTCCAGGGCGAAGATCCTGCGGACCACACGATCCAGAAAATACCGGTCATGGGACACGACGATGACGATGCCTGGGAAGGTATCCAGATAATCCTCCAGTACCTGCAGGGTGGCAATATCCAGATCGTTGGTAGGCTCATCGAGAATCAGGACATTGGGTGCCCCCATCAGTACCTTGCATAATTGCAGTCTGCGCCGTTCTCCACCAGACAGTTTTCCCAGCTGTCCGTACTGGTCTTCCCCGGAAAACAGGAACCGCTCCAGCATTCTCGCTGCCGTGATCTGTCCATCCTCCGTGGTGATATATTCTGCCACATCCCGGATATAATCAATGACTCTCTGCTCCGGATGCATCATGGTGTCGTCGATCTCCTGGGCATAATATCCCAGCTTCACGGTCTGCCCAATCTCAATATGTCCGCTGTCCGGAGCCACTTCACCCAGGATCATTTTCATCAGCGTGGTCTTACCACTGCCGTTAGGGCCGATAAATCCCACCCGGTCGTCCTTGCCGAACAGATAGGTAAAATCACGGATCAACACTTTATCGCCATAGCTTTTGGATACATTCTCGATCTCTACTGTGGTACGGCCCAGTCTGGATGCTGCGGAAGTCAGTTCCACTTTGCCGTCCGTCACGGGTCCCTTCACATTTTTCAATTCCTCAAAACGCTGCAATCTGGCCTTCTGCTTCGTAGAGCGGGCTCTGGCGCCCCGCTGTACCCAGGCAAGCTCATTGCGTAGGATATTCAGGCGCTTTTTCTCACTGGCCTGTGCCATCTCCTCCCGTTGCATTTTCAGTTCCAGATAGCCGGAATAATTGGCATCATAGGAAAAAATCTTCCCTTTGTCCAGTTCCAGGATCCGGTCAGTGACACTGTCCAGAAAATAGCGGTCGTGGTGACCATGATCATAGCGCCTTTGCGGCGGCGCAGCTGCTCCTCCAGCCAGTCAGACATGGAATTGTCCAAATGGTTGGTAGGCTCGTCCAATAAGAGGATCTCCGCCGGGGACAACAGTACCGATACCAGTGCCAGACGCTTGCGCTGTCCGCCGGACAGCTGCCCGCAGGGCTGATCAAATTCCGTAACCCCCAGTTTCGTCAGCATGCTTTTGGCATCCGCCTCGATGGTTCCGGCGTTTTCCTCCACACGATTGCCACGCAGCACTGCCTCCAGCACCGTCTCCTCCGGAGCAAACTCCGGATTCTGCGGCAGATAACGCACCAGACAATGATTTGCCTTGATCACGGTGCCATCATCGGCTTCTTCCAACCCGGCAATCATTTTTAGCAAAGTGGATTTTCCGGTTCCGTTAATACCAATGATTCCGGCCTTTTCCCCTTCCTGCAGGAAAAAGGAGGCTCCGTCAAAAATCTTGCGTACTCCATAACTTTTGGTAATATTGTCAATAGTCAGTATATTCATCTGTATAACCTCTTTTTAGAATTTACGCATAGCTTATACGAACTTTTTTCTCAAAGAATCGTATCATTTTTCATGTGCTATACTTCCAAATGTAGTATACTATAAATAATCTATTTTAGGAAAGAAGGTTTTCGCATGAACTTAAAAGATGCTGCTGCGAATCTGAATCAGGCGCACCCGGAAGACATCCTGCATCCCCTCTATACTCTCTGGGGGGAATCGTTGGTGCGATCTGGTTCCTATGACGATATCCTGCCGGAATATCCCCGTCCGCAAATGAAACGAACGGATTACCATATGCTGAACGGTCTCTGGGAATATGCTTTTGTGCCCGCAGATGGGAGTAGTTCTTCGGAAGATTCTGCGTATTTTACCGCTCAGGGTTCCATCCGGGTGCCTTTTTCGCCGGAAGCCCTGCTTTCCGGAGTTCACAGACGGCTGGAACCCACGGAGTACCTGTGGTACCACCGGGAACTTTCTTTTTCCACGAAAGAGCTTTCCCAAAAAGAGGAAAATATGCATTGCATTCTGCATTTTGACGCGGTAGATCAGGAAGCAACCGTTTTCCTCGGCACAAAGAAGCTTGGCACTCACAGTGGCGGCTACCTTCCTTTTTCCTTAGACATCACAGAATATGTAAACGCAGATCCGGTATCCCTCTATGTAAAAGTCCGGGATCTGACCGACACCGGTTACGCCACCAGGGGAAAGCAGACCCTAAACCGCGGCGGCATGTTCTACACCGCCCAGAGCGGCATCTGGCAGAGTGTCTGGTACGAATGGGTTCCGGAAAACTATGTCATCAATTATAAGATCACTCCTCAGTATGACAAGGCTTCCGTAACCTTCGTTCTGTGTTCTCTGAAGCCGTTCAACCATCTGGAGTTCCGGGTGAACATTCCCTCCTGCGACGGAACCCTCGCGCAGGAAAATACCGGTTCACTCACGCGGATGCGTGAACGTAAAATTTCTGAGCAACAGGATTCCTTTGGGCTCACGCATACCACGGTTGTGCTTTCTTTTCCCGCCAGCGTCACCTATTCTGCAACGGATCCCGCTGATGCACCGGAGCCGGTAAATTTCAAGCCCTGGAGTCCGGAATACCCCTGGCTGTATCCCTTTACTCTGGATGCCGATAGTGATACCGTGGACGGCTATTTTGCCATGCGCTGCTACTCCGTAGAGCCAGATTCTAAGGGCATCCCTCGCTTCTGCCTGAATCACAGACCTTATTTTCTCCATGGAATCCTGGATCAGGGCTACTGGTCCGACGGGCTGATGACTGCTCCCTGCGATGAGGCCTTTGTCTATGATATCAGCCTCGCAAAAGGGCTGGGCTTCAATATGCTCCGGAAACATATCAAGCTCGAGTCTCTGCGCTGGTATTATCACTGCGATCGTCTGGGAATGATCGTATGGCAGGATATGGTCAGCGGCGGCTCTACCTATCATATGCCCTGGGTATGCTATATGCCCACACTGTTCCCCCACATGTCCGCCCACACGAAGGATAATCATTATGAGCTGTTCTCCCGTGGTTCGGAAGAAGGCCGGAAAAGCTGGGAACAGGAATGTCTTGACACCATAGATCACCTGTACAATGTCCCTTCCATCGCCGTATGGGTGCCCTTCAACGAAGGCTGGGGACAGTTCGATGCTGCCCGTATTGCGAAAATGGTGGCAAAAAAAGACCCCTCCCGTCCGGTAGACCATGCCAGCGGCTGGTTCGACCAGAAAGGCGGGGATTTCCGCAGTATTCATAACTACTTCCGTCCGTTACAGGTAAAATTGGATGGAAAAAGGGCTTTCGTTATCTCGGAATATGGTGGCTATGCCTGTCACATCGACGGGCATTCCAGTGTGGACCGGGTCTACGGATATCAGAAATATGACACCCCGGAGGAGATGGCTGCTGCCCTAAAGCAGTTATTTTCCAGACAATTATTTCCTCTGATCTCAAAGGGCTTGAGCGGTGCGGTATATACGCAGCTCTCCGATGTGGAAGAAGAGGTGAACGGTCTGGTGACTTACGACCGGCGTATCGTCAAACTGCCTGTGGGACATCCGTTTGCGGCACCATCCTCTTTTGCAGCACCTTACTCACATGGAAATAAGCCGGAATAAGGAATGCATCCGCCATGATCCAGGCAATAGGACTGCCCAGGCATACCCCGGTGAAGCCGATGATTGGCACCAGTCCAAAGCCTGCCAGGGATCTGGCGATCATTTCGAAGACACCTGCTAAAATGGCGAATTTCGGGAAACCCATACCCTGGATCAGGAAACGGACAATGTTCACCAGTGCAAGCGGAATATAGAATGCCGTATTCCATAACAGGAAAGCACACACGTTGGCAATGATCTCTGCCTCGCCGCCGTCCACGAACAGCTGCGCCAGCGGACCGCCGAAAAATACTGCAATCAAAAATGCGATCACAGAGTATCCTACCCCCAACAGTACACAGGATTTAAGTCCCTTGCCAAGACGGTCCAGTTTACCGGCTCCCACGTTCTGTCCACCGTAGGTTGCCATAGTGGAACCCATGGCATCAAAAGGACAGGCTAAGAAGTTACCGATCTTGCCGCCTGCAGTCATGGCCGTAACTGCCGCAGAACCTAAGGTGTTGGCTGCAGTCTGTAAGATTACGCTGCCAATGGCGGTAATGGAATACTGTAGCCCCATAGGAACTCCCATGCCGCACAACACCATCATCATATGTCCGTCCACTTTCCATTCTTCCCTGTGGATTCGCAGGATCTCGAATTTTTTCACCATATAGACCAGACATGCCACACCTGAGACTCCCTGGGAGATCACCGTTGCCCAGGCTGCCCCCGCCACGCCCATGTGCAGGGATATGATAAAATACAGATCCAGCACAATATTAATAATGGAAGACAGCACTAAGAATACCACAGGAGTCTTGCTGTCGCCGGTTGCACGGATCACGCCTGCCACGATGTTGTACAGGAATACCGTGGGAATACCGATAAATATAATGAAAATATAGTTATGCGCCCCGTCAATGATGTTGGCGGGCGTCTTCATCCATACCAGAATGTCCCGGCACAGGATCGCCGTCACCACGGTCATGATGACGGAAAAGGCAAGTCCCAGCCAGGCACAGTTGGCCACATATTTGCGCATGCCCACATAATCTCCGGCACCGAATTTATGGGACACGGGGATGGCAAATCCATTGCAGACACCCATGCAGAAACCGATGACCAGGAAGTTGATGGAGCCGGTAGAGCCTACTGCTGCCAGATCATCCACACCAAGAAACCGTCCTACGATCATGGTATCTACCAGATTATAGAACTGCTGGAATAAAAATCCGAATAATAACGGCACAGCAAAGCTGATGATAAGTTTCATGGGGCTGCCTTTTGTCAGGTCTTTTGTCATGGTAATAACCTCTCCATTTTTCAAATCAACCGCAAGCACTGAATTTATCAGTGTTTCCTGTTATTTCTATCGTTGAGAGTATATACGCGGCGCTCCAAAAAAGCAATATCTTTTTTTGCACATTTTATGTTTTTTTGCTATACTCTTTTTGTCATTTTTTTACAAGCATTGTTATTATGAGAGGGGAATTGTCATGAACGAATTTTTGAAATATCTGAAAATGATACCTGTAATTATCTATCCTTATATTTATGTATTGATTCTTGCTGTCTTCTTCCTGTTTGTAGGCGTACTGCCAGAGGATACCACGGATATCTCCCTGCTTGTCCTGCTTATCATCGCAGTCATCTATAACCTGTATTCCTTTGTCATTGTAATCGTCAATGCGGTACAGACCGCCAAGGGAAAATTGACTGCAGGGCAGGCTGCCCGGATGAACCTGATCATCAAAGGAATTCAGATTCCTGCTTATATCATGCACTTTATCCTGGGTTTCATCGGACTTGCCATGAGTGTCTGGGGCATCGGCTTTCTCCTGTGGGCAGTACTCATTGATCTTTTGACGATCCTGCTCACCGGCATCAGTTCCATCGGCTGCAGTATTCGCATGCGCAAAGAAAGGCTTGTCTCCCTGCCGGGTGCCATCTTCATGGGGATCGGATGTTTTATCTACTGTGCGGATGTGGTGATCGCCATTGTGTATGTTGTGAAAGCCCGGAAGAAATCTCCTGCTAAATAGCAATTTAGCGAAATATCCCCGTAGCCCTTGGCAGGGTATAAGAAACGCGGCACGCTCGCGCTCTGTCGCAGAGCGTAGCGGTACATAAGCGGTCATAGTACGACCGCTAAGTACCGACGTCTGCTTACGGCACTGCTTATTCTTATACCCAGCCGGGGCTACTGGTTTTTGAAAGCTTTCCAAAACGTAGAACTCCCGGCGTATGCGGTGCCATGTCGAAGATGTTTGTCGGAGGATGTTGATATTTTCTAGAAAAGTGCTGAAAGGCAGGGGGAAAGCGGACACGATGTCCGCGTCAGCCGATTGTCGACATGGATGTCGACTGTAGGCGGCCCCGTCATGACGAGAACTACTCATCACTTTTCGTAGAAAATTCACATCCGGAGACCTTACATCGAGACATGTGTATCGCATGCTCCGGGAGTTCGTGGATTTTGCCAATGTATTTAACTAACTTTCCAGTTACTTAAGTTCTTTTTATGCAAAAGGATTCTCGGTAGGATACAGCATTCCCTTCGGCTGATTGAAATTCAGATCCTCTACAGGTACGCCGATGTACTTGAATACTTCGTACAGAGCCTTGCCGAAGTGTCCGAAAGCAACAGCACCGTGGTGAGGGAAGTTCTTCTCGATCAGTACGTGACGATAGAAACGTCCCATTTCGGGGATAGCGAAAATACCGATACCACCGAAGGATCTGGTAGCTACAGGAAGTACTTCACCCTGTGCAATATATGCGCGCAGCTTGTTGTCTGCGGTAGACTGCAGACGATAGAAGGTGATGTCTCCGGGAACAATATCTCCTTCCAGAGTACCCTGGGTTACCTCTTCGGGAAGGGTTCTTGCCATGATCATCTGGTACTTCATGTTGCAGGAGGTCAGCTTCTTGGAGTTGGTGTTACCGCAATGGAATCCCATGAAGGTGTCATTGTGGGTATAGTTGAATTTACCCTTGATGGACTCTTCGTACATATCATCGGGAACAGTGTTGTTGATATCCAGCAGAGTTACGGTATCTGCGCTGACGCAGGTTCCGATGAACTCACTTAAGCAGCCGTAAATATCTACTTCACAGGATACGGGGATGCCCATACCGGTGAGACGGCTGTTCACATAGCAGGGTACGAAACCAAACTGGGTCTGGAATGCAGGCCAGCACTTTCCGGCAATGGCTACATACTTACGATATCCTCTGTGAGCCTCGATCCAGTCTAACAGTGTCAATTCATACTGAGCCAGCTTAGGCAGTACTTCGGGCTTATGGTTGCCTGCCCCCAGTTCTGCTTCCATCTCTTTTACCTTGGCGGGGATTCTCTCGTCTCCATCATGCTTCTTGAAGGCTTCGAACAGATCCAGTTCGGAGTTCTCCTCGATCTCTACCCCCAGATTGTACAACTGCTTGATGGGTGCATTACAAGCTAAGAAGTTCAAAGGTCTGGGGCCGAAGGAAATGATCTTCAGATCACTTAATCCCACAATAGCTCTTGCGATAGAAATGAACTCATGCAGCATATCTGCACATTCCGCTGCAGTTCCTACGGGATTCTCGGGGATATAAGCTTTTACATTACGAAGCTTTAAGTTGTAGCTTGCATTCAGCATACCGCAGTAAGCATCGCCTCTGCCGCCTAGCAGATCATTCTGGGTCTCTTCTGCTGCTGCAATGAACATTGCAGGACCGTCAAAATGCTTTGCCAGTAAGGTCTCGGAAATCTCGGGGCCAAAGTTGCCCAGATATACGCACAGTGCATTACAGCCTGCCTTCTTGATGTCTTCCAGAGCCTGTACCATATGGATCTCGCTCTCTACGATACATACCGGGCACTCATAGACACTGTCTGTTCCATACTTCTCGGTATAAGCCTTCATCAGAGCTTTTCTTCTGTTCACGGAAAGACTCTCGGGGAAACAGTCACGGCTGACAGCCACAACGCCAATTTTTACTTCGGGTAAATTACTCATTTTGTAATCCTCCTATTTTCGTTTTCTTTTTCTCTACACCATTTATTTTACCGCCGTCATACATCCATGCAGGGGAATTCCGGCGTTCAAATCTTTTTATTCTGCCACCATTATTTGCTGACATCCAGATTCTCTCCAACAAGCCCGAGGAAGCTTCCCTCTGGAAGTCCACCCTCCGCATGGCCGATCAGCCATTTGTTCGTAGCGGCAAGCAGCGCATCCTCGCTGGGTGCCTTGCCCTGCTCCACCTTCTGATGTGCTCCTTCTAACGGATAGTTAGTGCCCTGAGGTAACACGATGGCTACCTGGAATCCCTGTCCGTCTACTCCACAGGGAGCATAATGCAGAGAAGTTGCGAAGACCTCTACACCGGTTCCGGCCGGTACTAAAAATGCTTCCATCTTAGAAGTATCGTAGGTAAAATCTTCTGCCACATCCGCTAACAGCCCCAGGATCAGGATAGCATCCGTTGCTGCCACATTAATTTCGGAACTTCTGTGATATTCCACGGCATTCAGTTTGGAATTATGGCCATTGCAGTAACCGATCTGTACAGGCATTTCTCCGTATGTGATGGTCTCCAGTTCTTTTTTCACAGGTAATGCTTCCAAAGCATTGATCCCGGGCTCGTACACCACGCCGTCAGGAACCGGAGTCTTTTTCATTTCTTCCACCAACTGTGTAAAATCCACATTGGTGATCACTCTGCCATACTTACGAAATGCAGGATCTTTTACAGATAAAATATGCATTCTACTCTACCAACCTTTCTCTATTATAGCTCAAACTTAAAATTACGAGGTTCATTTTGTTATGTTGTTGTTTGATTTTTCTACGCGTTATTTAATGATCTCAAACAGCGGTCTGCATGCCGGATAGATCTGGCGGAATTTCTGATAGCGGTCTTCATATTTTGCCACCAGTTCCGGATCCGGTTCTACCGTTCCGGTGACTTTGACGAACTTCTCCGCGATCTCCTCCACACTTGCATATTCCCCACAGGCTACTGCCGCCAGCATGGCACCGCCCATGGCCGGTCCTTCTTCGCTTTCTATCACATCCACCTTCAGATTCAGGATATTGGCGATCATCTTCTTCCACAACGGGCTCTTGGCTCCGCCACCGCAGATCTTGGTCCGCTCCAGATGGATTCCCAGAGATTTTGCCACCTCCAGTGAATCACGCAGTGCAAATGCCACGCCTTCCAGTACCGCCTGCGTCATATCGGCTCTGGTGGTATCCATGGTCATTCCGATAAAAGTTCCTCTGGCATTGGGATCATTATGGGGAGAACGCTCGCCCATGAGATACGGCAGGAAGTAGACATGATTTTCTCCCAGCTTCTCAATCTGCGCCTGTTCTGAGGCATAATCCTTCGTTCCGATGATCTCATCCATCCACCATTTATTACAGGAAGCGGCACTCAGCATGCAACCCATGAGATGGTAATGTCCGTCTGCGTGGGCAAAGGAATGCAGGGCATTGTGCTGATCTACTCCGAAATGATTGGAGGAAATAAAGATTGTTCCACTGGTACCCAGGGAAATATTACACATATTGTCTCCTACAGTTCCGGTACCTACAGCGGCGGCCGCATTATCCCCGGCTCCCGCCGCTACCACAACATTTGCGGGAATCCCCAGTTCGTCTGACACCTCCGGCAATACGCAGCCCACCTTTTCATAACTCTCATAACAAGTGGCCAACTGCTCTTCTCTCACTCCGCAGATCTCACACATTTCCTTCGACCAACAACGGTTCTTCACATCAAACAATAACATCCCGGAAGCATCTGATACATCCGTACAATGTACGCCGGTCAGACGATAAGCTATGTAATCCTTCGGCAACATGATCTTTTTGATCCGTGCGAAGTTCTCTGGCTCATTCTTTTTCACCCAGAGGATCTTCGGCGCGGTAAATCCGGTGAAAGAAATATTCGCAGTGTACTCAGACAACTTCTCTTTGCCGATCACATTATTCAGATAATCGCATTCCTCTGTGGTTCTGCCATCGTTCCAGAGGATGGCAGGGCGGATCACCTGATCCTTCTCATCCAGAATGACCAGTCCATGCATCTGTCCTCCGAAGCTGATGCCTGCCACCTGGCTCTTGTCTGCATCTTTCAAAAGCTCCCGGATGCCCTCCATAGTCTGTTCATACCAGTCCTCCGGCTTCTGTTCCGACCAGCCGGGATGTGGGAAATACAAAGGGTATTCCCGGGATACAATATTCCGGATGTTCCCTTCACTGTCCATTAAAAGCAGTTTTACCGCCGAAGTGCCCAGATCGATTCCAATATATAGCATGAATCTTCCTCCTACGTTTGTGCTGTGATCCATTTTCGTTCCTTTTCGTGCCCGTGCACGTTATAGTCTTATCATAACTGTTGTGAAAAAATTTTTCAAGTAGAAGTTTTTATGTTTTCAGTATTTTTTCACTAAAAAGTGAAGATGGAATTTCATCATTCATCATCCATTCAGCGTGCCCGGACAAATTCTGCACTTTCGTTGACGTCCCTCTGGAAATATGATACTTTTATAACTAGATACCTGAGACAGATATTACGGAAAGGCATGAGTATTCTATGGCAACCATCAAAGAAATCGCCGCATTGGCCGGAGTATCCCGCGGCACTGTGGATCGCGTCTTAAACGATCGCGGCGCAGTAAACCCGGAGACCGCCGAAAAGATCAGAAAAATTGCAAAAGAGCTGGACTATAAACCCAACCGCGCCGGTCTCGTTCTGGCAGCGCAGAAAAGCGGCTGAAGCTGGGTGTCATTCTGTTTTCCACCGGGAATCCTTTTTTTCAGGATGTTCTGGCCGGAATCAATGAAAAGGCGGAAGAGTTGGCAGGTTACAACTGTACCGTGATCACCAAACAGATTTCTTTCGGTGTGGAGGCCCAGTTACAGGCAGTCAAAGAGCTTCTTGCAGAAGAAGTGAACGGCATTGCCATGACCCCTTACAACGACGAACGGATCCGCGACTGCATCAATACTTTATACGAGCAGGGGATTCCCGTGGTCACGCTGAATACAGACATTGAAAATTCCAGACGTATCGCTTATGTCGGCAGCAACTACACCCGCAGTGGTGCCACCGCCGCCGGTCTTCTGCAATTGATGACCTCCGGCACGGTAAACGTGGGTATTGTCACAGGTTCCTCCAACATTCTCTGTCACACAGAGCGCATTGCGGGATTTCTGAAGACATTAGAACCTTTCTCTGACCGGATCCGCGTCGTGGATACCGTGGAGATCCACGATGACGAAGTGGAAAGCTACGAAAAGACAACGACACTTCTGTCAAAGCACCCGGAGATCAATGCACTGTTCTTCGCCGCCGGCGGTGTCTACGGAGGCTGCCGCAGTATAGAGGCTCTGGGTAAAAAAAAGGCGATCCGGATCATCGCTTTTGATCTGGTCCCCACCACACGCCAAATGCTGGAAAATGGCACCATTGCCGCCACCATCTGCCAACAGCCGAAAATTCAGGGCAGCAACCCTCTTTCCCTGCTGTTTGCCTATCTGACGACCGGCGAAAATCCGGAAAAAGAATACAATTATGTAGCGGTAGATATCCGGATCAAAGAAAATATCTAAATAATTCTTAAGATTCTTCCGACACTCTTGTCATTCACAACATATAGTACTATAATATACATATTGTCTACGAAATGTTGTTTTGAGGGGTACAAAAGCGGGGGAGTCATTGATCCATGAATTTATCTGATCTGAAAAGAAATGCATATATGTTGCGGGGTTCCGATGCAAAACGTGGCTACATGCGCTGGTGGCATTCCTTCCAGGGCATTTGTCCCACGACGCAGGAAACCCGCACTTTTTTTGTAGAATACAGCATTTTAAATCCGGCTCTCGGTACTTCCCAGCCTATTTTAGGTCAGCATCCCTACTATAAACGTCATGGTCTGAAACCATCTTATCTCTGCATAAAAGCCGGTGTATTCCCTGAGCCGGGAGATGGCGGGCTCCAGCTTCGGGCATATTATCCCCTGACCTCTCTGCAGGTGGCCCAGGATCCCTTTTACATGCAGTTTGAGGATTGTGTCTACAGCGAAAACCGGATCAGTGGTTCAATTGATATCTCCGATGAGGTTGCAAGACATCGCTCTCTTATGACCGATGCGGGCAGTTTTATCTGGGATCTGGAAGTGCATAAGGCGGTTGCCTGTCATACCGGCTATATTGCCAATGCTTTTTTTACCGCGGTTCATGCCCTGGAAAGTTTCTGGCATGGGGAAGGTATCCGTACCTTTTTCCGTGGGACCGTCATTTTGAACGGTGTCACCTACGAGGTAACTCCCGAGACATCCTACGGCTATGCGGACAAACATTGGGGTCGCAGTTACAACCAACCCTGGCTGCAATTTGCTTCCGGCCACCTGATCAGTGAGAAAACCGGGCGGGAATTGAAGCATTCGGCTCTGGCCATCGACGGCTGTTGTCCGAAATTTCTCTTTTTCCCCATGCGACGCAGGATTCTGATGCAGCTGACCTATACCGGGGAAGATTTCGAGTATCATTTTGGCCGACCTCTTACACTGTCCCGCTGCAAGTGGAAAGTGAAAGAGACCAACAAACGTTTTATCTGGCATTTCAAAGCCCAGAACCGCACTTCCGTTGTACGGATCTCCGGAAGCTGCAGCAAAGAGCAGATGATGCCGTTACTCTATGAAAGTCCTGACGGAAAAGTATCCGACATTCCTCTCTGGGAAGGCGGCAATGCAACAGGCACCATAGAACTATACCGGAGAATCGGCGGTTCCCTGGAATTGATCGATCGTCTGCAATTTGAAAACGGATTATGTGCTTATCAGCGTTCCTGATTTTCGTCCGGGGAATAAAAGATAACTGCAATTTAAAAGCTGTTGCCACAGATCACTCTGTTGACAACAGCTTTTGTTGTTTATCCTATGCAGCTTAGATTGCCTCTTCCGGCTCCTCCAATGCTTTTTCGTAACTCTCCAGGATCACCCTTTGCAAATTCTCTCTGGTGGAAGAATTGATGGGATGTGCGATATCCCTGTATTCTCCGTCCGTTGCCTTCTTGCTCGGCATTGCAATGAACAATCCCTTTTCACCTTCGATCACCTTGATATCATGTACGACGAATTCATCATCCAGTGTAATGGATACGATAGCTTTCATCTTGCCTTCCTTGGTGATCTTACGAACACGTACATCTGTAATCTGCATTTGCTAACCCCCTTGGTGTTATCGTGATCCCTACGCATTTCTCCGCCCTGCAGGCTCTCGAAGCGCTACAGATATTCGTATTCCGGGCTATCGCCCTACTTACTCATATCTGTTAGATTCCCTAATGACCACATTGCCCTGCCTGCAAGCAGTCTCGCAATGTAATCATTGAGAATCCGGATCACTTAGATCACGTATCGTTCATTCCTCTCAACTACGATCTTAACTTCGCCTTCTCCCACAAAGTACGAATTTGCACGGATCGTGTCACGGCTCTCTACAATACAGTTTTCAATATGCGTGTTATCTCCAATATACACATCATTGAGGATAATGGAATTCTTGATCACACAATTATTGCCGATATAGCTCTTCTTAAAGATCACGGAATTCTCTACCACACCGTTGACGATACATCCACTGGATACCAGGCTGTTACGCACCTGGGAACCGGGATTATATTTTGCGGGAGGCAGGTCATCCACCTTGGAATATACGTCCGGATACTGCTTGAAGAAATAGTTTCTCACATCTGCTTTCAAGAAGTCCATATTGGTGCTGTAGTAATCATCCACAGATGCGATATTTCTCCAGTAATCCTTGATCTTGTATCCATAGATTCTCTTCAGATCCTTGTAACGGATCAGGATATCTCTTACGAAATCGTAGCGGTCTTCCTCAGCACACTTCTCGATCATCTCGATCAGCAGTCTGCGTCGAACCACATAAATACCACAGGAAATGGTATTGGTCTTCGCCTGTAAGGGCTTCTCCTCGAACTCTTCGATACGACTTTCCTCGTTCATGCGAATCGTACCGAAACGCTCTACATTCGTACCGGCTTCCATATCGCGGCAGACTACAGTGATATCTGCTTTTTTTCTCGATATGGTATTCCAGCACCTTATTATAATCCAGCTTGTATACACAGTCGCCGGATGCGATAACTACATAAGGCTCATGGCTGTCCTTCAAAAACTGCAGATTCTGGTAAATTGCATCTGCGGTTCCTCTGTACCAGTTGCTGTTCTCTGCTGTTACAGCGGGAGTGAATACATATAATCCACCCTGTTTACGTCCGAAATCCCACCATTTGGAAGAATTCAGATGCTCGTTCAGACTTCTTGCATTGTATTGGGTAAACACTGCCACCTTCTGAATATGAGAGTTGGTCATATTACTCAGTGTAAAGTCAATACTGCGGTAGCTGCCTGCAATCGGCATCGCACATATAGCTCTCTTCTGGGAAAGTTCCCGCATCCTGTGATTGTTACCGCCTGCTAAAATAATTCCAATCGCTCTCACTGCTATTCACCTGCCTTAATTAATGTTTTGCCGCTTGCGAGCTGGGAATCCTCATAATCTGCAGCAGCTGTCACTCCGGATATCACTGAGTTTTTGCCTACGCTGATACCGTCAGGAATCACGCTCTTCTCACCGATGGTTACAAGTCCGTGGTTGTAAATATGAGGTGCCGTATCGTTCTCTGCTTCTTCACCGACACCTAATTTTACCTGATTACCTACCACAACATTCTCTGCGATAATCGCCTTGTTGATCTCACATCCTTCACCGATCTGGGTCTGGTTCATGATAATGGAATCCCGGATCACGGTTCCCTTACCAATCGTAACACCACAACCGATGACGGAATTATATACTTCTCCATAGACCTCGGAGCCTTCACCGATGATACTGCGCTCTACCACACTGTCGGCAGCAATATAATCAGGGGGCTGGATCTCGCTCTTGGTATAGATCTTCCAGTATTCCTCATACAGGTTGAATTCCGGTACGATATCGATCAGTTCCATGTTGGCTTCCCAATAGGAACTCAAAGTACCTACATCCTTCCAATAACCGGTGAACTCATACGCATACAGCGGAGCCCCCTTTTCATGGCAGTAAGGAATGACATGCTTCCAAAATCCAGTGCCGGCTGATCTGCCATAGCGATCAGTGCTTCCTTCAATGTCTTCCAGTTAAATATGTAAATACCCATACTTGCAAGATTGCTTCTGGGATGTTCGGGCTTCTCTTCAAAATCGGTGATGCGATGGTTTCTCATCTGCGATCATGATGCCGAAACGGCTGGCCTCCTCCATGGGAACAGGCATTACCGCAATAGTAACTTCTGCATTGTTGGCCTTGTGGAAATCCAGCATCACTTCATAATCCATCTTATAAATATGATCTCCGGAAAGGATCAGCACATACTCTGGATTATAGCTCTCCATATACTCCAGGTTCTGATAGATCGCATTCGCAGTACCGGTATACCATTCACTGTTGGTACTCTTCTCATAGGGAGGCAGCACGGTCACTCCTCCGATATTACGATCCAGATCCCAGGGAATACCGATTCCGATATGGGTATTCAGTCTGAGGGGCTGGTACTGTGTCAGTACGCCTACCGTATCCACTCCCGAATTAATACAATTAGAAAGGGGAAAATCGATAATGCGGTACTTGCCTCCAAATGCAACGGCAGGTTTAGCAACCTTGGATGTCAAGACACCCAGACGGCTTCCCTGTCCTCCAGCCAATAGCATGGCTATCATTTCTTTCTTAATCATATCCTCACCTCTATCTAGCCTTCCACCTGTTGTAATAAATAGTCGCTCGCGGCTATTATCCGATGTATCCATCTGTCTCGAAAAAGTGCCTGCTCTTTCCTTCGGATGTGATAATCTGATTATAACACATTGCCAAAGGAAAGTGAATATTTATTACTAGGTTTTTTTTGTCATTTTACGATTTTCATATCCAATTTTTACATAATTAACTTATCTTTTGTAAGCTTTTTGTCAATTTATGCCAATCCCGTCTGGATTGGTTTTGTACAAAAAATAGTAAACTTACACATTTTTTCAAAATGTACCTATGGATTGTTTTTTTCGTTCCTATGTATATAATGTTAATAATAAGGTAACTGCTTGAATAGTTACATAATAAGCAATGCAACTACACTATATTAAGGAAGTGCCAATATGTATCAGATAGACTTTAATCACCCCTCGTCCATTTATTTTGTAGGTATCGGCGGTATCAGCATGAGCGGTCTCGCAGAGATTCTGAAGGATGCCGGCTTCCGTGTGTCCGGTTCCGACCGTTCCAAAAGCCCCCTCACCGAAACTCTGGAAAGAAAGGGGATCAATGTATTTTATGGACAACGTGCCGGGAATATTACCGATGATATCGATTGTGTCGTATTTACCAGCGCGATTCACAAAGACAATCCCGAATATGTCGCTACTATGGAAAAAGGGATCCCGCATCTCACCAGAGCGCAGCTTTTAGGAGAGATCATGCAGAATTACAAGACCCCTATTGCCATCAGCGGTACTCACGGCAAGACCACCACGACCTCCATGGTCAGTGAGATTCTGCTGCATGCCGGTACGGATCCCACTCTGTCCATCGGCGGAATGTTAAAAAGCATCGGTGGCAACATCCGTGTCGGCAGTACCGATCTGTTCGTTACAGAAGCCTGCGAATACACCAACAGCTTCTTAAGCTTTTTCCCCAGGATCGGTATGATCTGAATATCGAAGAAGATCACCTGGACTTTTTCAAGGATCTTGAGGATATCCGGAATTCCTTCCATAAATTTGCAAAGCTTCTGCCCGCTGACGGCTGTCTGATCATCAACGGTGCCATTGACAGATTACAGGAAATCACAGGGGATCTGGACTGTCGCGTGATCACTTTTAATAAAGAAGCGGTCAACAGTGACGGGTCCGCTGCCGATTATTATCCCTCGGATATTACTTTTGACGAGTTCGGTCATCCTTCCTTTACGCTTCACCGGCATGGAGAAGTGTCCGGCAATTTTTCTCTGCAGGTTCCCGGAGAGCATAACGTATGCAATGCCATTGCTTCCATTGCCCTGGCCGATTTGCTGAAGATCGATCGCGAGGTTACCGCTTCTGCCCTGCACGGTTTCACCGGTACAGACCGCAGATTCGAATACAAGGGCACCATCGGCGGTGTCACCATTGTGGATGATTATGCACATCATCCCACCGAGATTGCAGCCACCCTGCATGCGGCAGCGAATTATCCCCACAAGACCCTCTGGTGTGTCTTCCAGCCACATACTTACACCAGAACCAAGGCATTCATGAAAGATTTTGCCAAAGCCTTAAGTCTGGCAGACAAAGTCGTCCTGGCAGATATTTATGCTGCCCGTGAGACCGATACCCTGGGAATCAGTTCTGAGACGCTCCAGACAGAGATCCGGGCACTGGGCCATGAATGTTACTATTTTCCTTCTTTTGATGAGATTGAAAACTTTTTATTAGAAAATTGCATAAACGGTGACCTGTTGATAACTATGGGTGCCGGAGATGTAGTAAAAATCGGTGAAAACCTGCTTGGCAAATAGTTGTCCACATTATCCACAGGAAACACCGGGGATTATCCCCTGTTTTCCCTGTGGATATTTTGTTGTTTTCCTGTGGATAATTTTCTGTCGGATTTTGGCGATGATCTGCCGATATATAGGGTTTTCTCGATACACCGTCTTTTGGTATCCACAATATCCACCGTTTCCACATTTTTATCCAGGAGTCCGAAAGTCCAGTGTTTACAAGGTTTTCCGGCAAATTGACTATTTCTTTTTCACAGGTCTTATGCTATACTTGGTCTTACTTTGAAAAAGGAACGATTTGTGAAAGAAGGTATTGTGTGTTATGGCACGGATAGCGCTCTATAAAGATAATTATGCAGATTCTACGGTAGTATCCAATCTGTTTATTGATGAATATATGAAAGATGCCAACGACGCACAGCTGAAGGTCTATTTCTATCTGCTGCGCATGCTGAATGCGGAACAGGCTATCAGTGTGTCCGGAATTGCGGACAAGTTCAACCACACGGAAAAGGATGTGATCCGTGCACTGAAATACTGGGAAAAGCAGCAGATCCTGGATCTGGACTTCGATGATAACAAAACACTGGTAGGGATTCATCTTCGTGATCTGAGCACGCAGGCTGCTCCTGCCCCCCAGCATAATGTCCTGCTGACCTCCGGTCCTTCGCAGATGCAGAATACTCCCGCCGGAGTCTCTGTGATTCCTGCCGCTGCTATTCCGCAGGTTCCGGCTGCAGTTGTACCGGCAACACCCCAGGAAACTGTCAACCCTTACGCAAAGCCGGCTTATTCTCTGGATCAGTTACGGGAATTCAAGGAACGGGAAGAGACCTCCCAGCTTCTCTTTATTGCAGAAGCTTATATTGGCAAGCCTCTGACTCCTTCCGAGATCAAGACGATCCTGTTTTTCACCGATGTACTGCATTTTTCAGAGGATCTGATCGATTATCTGCTACAGTACTGTGTGGAGCGCGGCAAGAAAGATTTCAAATACATAGAAAAAGTTGCTGTCAACTGGGCGGAAGAAGGAATCACCACCCCGAAGCAGGCGCAGAAATTCTCCACCCGCTACGACAGAAGCGTATATTCCATTATGAACAGCTTAGGACGCAGTACCTCTCCCACAGCGAAAGAACTGGAATTCATCAACCGTTGGACCAGAGATTACGGTTTCAGCACAGATATTATACTGGAAGCCTGTGAGCGCAGCTCTCTGGCTACGGACAAGCATCGCTTTGAATATGCGGAAGGAATCCTAAACAGCTGGAGACAGGCTAATGTACACCACAAGGCCGATATTCAGCAGATGGATGACTCTTTCCAGAAGAAAAAGACTGCGAAGCCCGCTTCTTCCGGGTCCTCCAACCGCTTTTACACAGTTTACCCAGAACAGCTACGATTTCGCCGCTCTGGAAAAGGAAATTTTAAGTAACTAATATTCAGATATTGAACAACCAGCAATGAGCAGATAAGGGGAACCGACCGTGTCACTGACTAACGCACAATACAATTCTATTATGAAGGGCTATGAGCAGACCAGAGACCGCAACCGTCACCTGGCAGAGCAGCGCCGCCGGGAAATTTATACAAAGCTTCCGGAATACGGAAGACTGGATGAGTCTGTCGGTGAACTTTCCGTGGCGCAGGCAAAGCTTTTATTGAACGGTGATGACGAGGCGCTTACCAGACTGCGTTCTTCTCTAAAGGAAATCTCCCGTCAGAAAAGAGAATTGCTCACGTCCGCCGGATACCCAACAGACTATCTGGAACCCGTCTATGACTGCCCCGATTGCAAAGATACCGGTTATATTGACAGTGAAGATGGTCTTCGCAAAAAATGTCACTGTTTTCACCAGCAGGAACTGGATATTCTCTATGAGCAGTCCCATATCCGGGATATGATCGCTTCTGAGAATTTTTCCAACCTTTCTTACGAATACTATCAGGGCGATGATCTTACGCATTTCCGAAAATGCGTGGATGTCTGTCGCAATTTTGTACAAAACTTCAAACAAGACTACCACAATTTATTTTTTATGGTACAGTAGGTACTGGCAAAAGCTTTTTGTCGGGATGTATCGCCAGTGAATTATTGCAAACCGGTCATTCCGTGATCTATTTCAGTGCTTCCGGGCTGTTTGATACTCTTGCCCGTTATGCCTTCGACAGCAGGGCAAAAGAAGCTCTCTCCGGATTCTACGAGGATCTGTATAACTGCGATCTGCTGATCATTGATGACCTCGGCACAGAGATGACCAATACTTTTGTAGCCTCCCAGCTGTTCTCCTGTCTGAATGAGAGACATCTGCGGAAAAACGCTACGATCATCTCCACAAATTTGAGTCTGGAGGAACTGCGCGACCGGTATTCAGACCGGGTATTTTCCCGTATCACCAGTCATTACGATCTGTGTAAGCTGAGCGGCCCCGATATTCGTATGTGCAAAAAGCGTATGCAGAATACATCTGACAATTAATCATTTGTTTGTAACAGAACAGTATACAGAATCAAAGAAAGTGAGGATCACCCCAATGGCGAATCGTGAAGAAAAAAGAAATCTGGAGACTATCCCCGTCGGCTCTCTGGGCATTATTTCCCTGCCCGGCTGCAAGCCTTTAGGTGAGAAGGTAGACCAGTATCTTGTAAAATGGAGAGCAGAGAGAGAAAGCGAACACAAAGAGTCTCTGGCATTTGCAGGTTATCAGAGAGAATCCTATCTCCTGGATGCCAAAGTACCCCGTTTCGGTTCCGGTGAGGCAAAGGGACAGATTCTGGAATCCGTCCGCGGTACTGATCTCTATCTGTTAGTAGATGTCCTGAACTACTCCATGACCTATTCCCTGTGTGGCAACGAGAACCATATGTCTCCCGATGATCACTATCAGGATCTGAAGCGTATCATCGCAGCTGTCGGCGGTAAGGCCCGTCGTATCACTGTGATCATGCCCTTCCTGTATGAGAGCCGTCAGCACAAGAGAACTTCCCGCGAGTCTCTGGACTGTGCACTGGCACTGCAGGAGCTGGTAAGCATGGGTGTAGACAACATTATCACTTTCGATGCACATGATCCCCGTGTACAGAATGCCATTCCTCTGCACGGCTTTGAGACCGTACAGCCTGCATATCAGTTTATCAAAGGTCTGTTACGCAATGTAAAAGATCTGCAGCTGGATTCCAGCCACATGATGGTCATCAGCCCGGATGAAGGTGGTATGGGACGTGCCATCTACATTGCCAACGTTCTCGGTCTGGATATGGGTATGTTCTACAAGAGAAGAGATTACACCCGCATCGTCAACGGTCGTAACCCCATCGTAGCTCATGAATTCCTGGGTACCAGCGTAGAGGGCAAGGATATGATCATTATCGATGATATGATCTCCTCCGGTGAAAGCATGTTGGAAGTTGCCGCTGCTCTGAAGGAGCGTAAAGCCAACAAGATCTTCGTCTTCTCCACCTTCGGCCTCTTCACCAACGGTCTGGACAAGTTCGACAAGGCTTATGAGAACGGCATCATCGATAAGGTACTGACCACCAACCTCATCTACCAGACTCCGGAATTACTTCAGAGAGAATGGTACATCAACTGTGATATGAGTAAGTACATTGCTTACATCATTGATAGTGAGCTGTAAAGCTCACCCGTCTTATATTAACTTGAGAGTTAGTGAAATACATTGGCAAAATCCACGAACTCCCGGAGCATGCGATACACATGTCTCGATGTAAGGTCTCCAGATGTGAATTTTCTACGAAAAGTGATGAGTGGTTCTCGTCATGACGGGGCCGCCTACAGTCGACATCCATGTCGACAATCGGCTGACGCGGACATCGTGTCCGCTTTCCCCTGTCTTTCAGCACTTTTTCTAGAAAATATCAACATCCTCCGACAAACATCTTCGACATGGCACCGCATACTCCGGGAGTTCTGCGTTTTGGAAAGCTTTCAAAACCAGTAGCCCCGGCTGGGTATAAGAATAAGCAGTGCCGTAAGCAGACGTCGGTACTTAGCGGTCGTATTATGACCGCTTATGTACCGCTACGCTCTGCGACAGAGCGCGAGCGTGCCGCGTTTCTTATACCCTGCCAAGGGCTACGGGATTATTTCACTAACTTTCAATTTACAGCATTCCAAGCGCCGATAGCAACGCACCGATGATAATGCAGAAATCTGAGCAGTTGAATACGATCTTGCGGAACGCCTGCCATTTCACCGGGAAGCTCACATAATCCACCACATAACCTCTGCGAAGGCGGTCATAGGTATTGCTGAAGGCACCACCAAGCAACAGCGATAGTCCCAGTCGCAGCAAATTGTTGCCTCGATGTCCCAGACTCACGATAAAGACAATGGTCAATATCAGTGTAAACACCAGTGAAACAACAGCCACCAGACGCCTTCTCTTCTGTCCGGCATTGAGCATCATGCCTTTGTTGTGATGCTTGCGGATCAGAAATTCCCCCCTGCAGATCTCTCGTTCTTCCCGCTCGTCCACATGCGACTCTATATAATTTTTTAAGAAAAAATCTCCCCAGAAAATTCCTGCCAGTATCACAAGGCATACCACTGTCATATATTCCGCTCCCTATTCACGCCGGCCGTATTTCCCCTTGCAATCCGCTTATTCGCGCTCTGCTTTCCGATTCTTTATCTTCAAAAACGCCAGAAGTGCCCCATACAATACTCCGGCCACAGGCCATACGACCCAGGTAATGTCCCAACGCATCGTCGGCAGGCTGATAGCCAGATAAACCGCTGTCCAGACACACCAGTAAATTGCTGTCACATGCTCATACTTCCGGTTAACTGCCTTATTCTCCACAGTATAATCCCCCTCCTGAAGCAATTTCTGATAACCGCCCCAGATAATACCGGACCACACGAACAGCCATACAGCGATCGCCACTACAATGAGCAAAGCATCCGTAGCAAGGATTACCGCATAACCATTATTCCCGAAAAAATAGATACTGCCAGCAACGGTACCACTCCCAGAATACACAATACAACACCCAGGGTTATGCAGATCCGGTAGGTTCCCGCAAATGTTTCTTTTGCTTTCTCCACGATTCCGGACACCCCATATTGCAATGTCAGCTTTTCTTTTTCCAGATATTCATATTTATTATACGGGATTCCGGTGAGAAGAAATACCGCTACCGCAACTACCACCATCAGTAACAGTACGATGAGACCGATTCCTCCTGCGACATTTTCTGTAACCGCTCCTCTTTTGGCACCTGCCATTCCCAACAACCACAACAATACAACAGGAGAGAGCACACATAAGGATACTGCCGGAGCAATCCGGGCAGCATATTTTCTCGTAGCTTCCAGGAAAGTATTGGCTTCCTCCACCGTGATCACTTTTCCCTCTGTGATCTCCGGTGTCATTCCATCGGCGAATTCCGTCTCTTCCATTTCATCTTTTAATAAGTAATCCGTAGTAACTCCGAACAGCTGGCTCATACCGACAATGCGTTCCAGATCCGGGATTGAGGCTCCACTCTCCCATTTGGATACAGACTGTCTGGAAATGTCCAGGCGTTCTGCCAGTTCCTCCTGGGACCACCCATATTTCTTACGCAACATTATTATTTTTTCTGACAGGATCATTTTCATTCTCTCCTTCTTTTATTAATGTTTTCTTGTGCACACATAGATCGTCGACATAGGAAAATCATAACAAAGAGCCGGTTGACAACTACCAAGTGCCCTTGAAATTTTGTCAACCGGCAGTTGCGTTTCCGGATTTTTTCTGAAATTTTCAGCAATATTACTGTACTTCACGGATCAGACAGTATTGCTTTAACGGAAAATTCTTCTCCATCACACCATATACTTTGAATCCGAACTTTTCATAGAATTCCACGTTTTTTGGATTATGTGTTTCGAGGGAGATCATCAGTTTGTGCTTCTGGGCATAGCCAATGGCTTCCTCCAGAAGCTCCGCTGCAATTCCGTGATGCTGCATGGATGGATCCACCGCCAGATAAATGATATGCAGACGCTGATTCTGATGCAGTTGATCCGTCCAGCTGGAATTCAGATAATCCTCACCCTTCATAAAATTCCGAAATGTCTTTAACGAAGGATCCTCCTTGATCAGATAGGAATCCGTCTGTAAAGCAGCCATGGCCTCTGTAAAATAGAACTGAAATACATTGTACGGCTCCGCTTCATCCGATACCACCAATACACTGTTCAGATCCGCGCTGTCTGCGAAGATCTCACAGGTCGCATAAAATTCATCCATGTCACATTTAAACAGCTCCGGCATCAGATTTTTACGGACTTCCGGATCCGGAATCAGCGTCTCGTACAACGGATCGTGTGCAAAGCACTGATTCAGCATTTTCTCCACTTTCGGAAGGTCTTCCTTCTGCACACGATATAACTTATCACTTTCCATAATTGTATTTACTGTTATCTCCTTATTATGATGATGTCATTCCCCGGCTTTGTTGTCTGTGGATCGTTCCGTGCTCTGCTCTCGCCATCCTTACAGTTCGAATATCTCTGTCACAGATTTCTCCATTTGTTGCACGATATTCATCAGGCTGACCACAAGCTTGCTGCATGCATGCTCCAGGCTGGTAATTTCTTCCCGGTAGTCCATTTCCTTCATACCGGATCCTGTCAACGTCTCCAGTTGTTTTTCTTTTTGGAGAAGCTGCTTGACCGTTCCATATAGATTTTCATGCTCCGGCAGCCTTCCGTAACCCCATTTCAGGCGATCCTTCGGCTGATGGAATACATAATCCGTAAAATGCCTATATACTTCTTCATCAAAATTAAAGGCATAGGCATTGTTGTCTACCTGATAAAGCTTACGAAGTGCGGAGGAAAGTCTCTGTTCCTTCAGATTTCTCACCGCTCCGCCCAGAAGTCTCAGATTTGCACTGCATATCTCATGAGGATACAACACATTTCCGTACCAGTCAATCCGCACAAAAGCGTCCTGCTCCTGTTGGAACCTTGCGAGCAGCTTCTGTTCCAACGGTCTGATCTGCCGGAAAAGTTTCTCCGCCTCGTCGTATTTTCCATCTCTAAGCAACTGTTTGTAGTTACGGTTTGTATTCCTCTACCGCTTCATATTCCTCCCGGCATCTTCTAAGTGCCCGGTCACTTAAAATCTCCAGTTCCTCAATTTTTTCAAGCAAAACCCGTTTTTTCTCTCCCAGCTGCCCCGCCACATCGGCGCGGTAGCAGATCTCCCGACACTGTTCCAAGCCCTTGCGAATCCGCTGCACCACCGGTGAAAACTGCAACGGTACCACTGCCGTTTCATCGAGCGCCAGGATCAGCAGAGCAAACAGCTCGTGATGCAGACGATATACCTGTTCATCATAAAACTCATCGTTGTCAAACTGGGAATGGTAGTGGGTCTCCATAAAGCTTCCGCCGGTGAAATCATTTACCATGGACGGTACACCTGCGATCGCCATGGAAAAATCATCCGACCAGGTCTCGATCGGAGATGTCACTGCTGTCTCTTCCGGATAGGCTATCGTCAGATTCGGCAGATCCGCCAGATATTCCTCCAGAAAGCTAACGTATTCATAGCAGCTGCGGATCCTCGCTCTGGTACCATGCGCTAACGCAGGAAGCTCAAAGTTCAGATCTGCGATCACCTTGCCCACCCATTCAGGATGTGCGGTAAATATCTGCTCATAAGCTCCCGTAGACCAGTCGAAATTGGAATCCACCACGCCCCATTCCTCGGATGCCATGGCACAGATCACAATGGTATTGTTCGGTTGAAAACCACTGTCCCACAACGCCTTTGCAATACCAAACATCAAGGCGACCGCTGTATTGTCATCCTGGAATCCGTCAAAATAGGAATCATAGTGTGCAGACAAAAGCACCATGCGGTCCGGATGTTTCCCGGGAATCTTACCCACAATATTATAAGTCGTGCAGTTTCTGGTCACCCTGGATTCCGCATCAAAGGTGACCGTTATTTCCTCCTGATCACGCAGCAGCTCCAACAGGCCTGCCGCATCTTTTCTGGAAATGGAAAAAGCGGGAGCATCCTCCGGTCCGGCGATATCCTGTGCATTCAGAGCTTCATCGTCGATTTCACCGTAGCCGCCGCTCTGCACTGCGATCAGGGCTGCGGCTCCTTTCAGATGTGCCTGGTATACCGGATAATTGATCCACCACTCATCTCTCTGGTTAATCTCCACCAATACCAGTTTATCCCTGACATCTTTTCCATGATAGTCCGTCTCCGTTCCTTTTCCCAGATACATCATGGAAAATTCCTTCGGGCCATCGGTGACAAAGGTTGTCTGATAGGCTCCCAATTCTGCTGACACGATCTCCCCGACTGCATTCGTGTAGCTTAACGCTGCCTTATGAAATTCCCAGCCGTCTACCGTCACAGCATCCTTTGTAACCTCAGACAGTCCGATTTTTTCCATTTCTGTCTTCAGCATCTCTCCGGTCTCAAATTCTGCCTTAGAACCCGCCGGGCGATACCCCAGTGTCGGATGTGACCGGTATTGCTCCATTCGTTTTGCCAGTTCATACGAATACGGTATATCCAGATTCTGTAACACCTTTTTCTGTAAAGTCACCCCGTTGTCATGCATATTCTGTCACTCCTGTTTCTATCCTGTTCGTTCTGTCACAGGAACCGTTACTTATTTTTTTACCATAGAATTCATATTTTCAGTAATTTTCTGCAGAATCTCTCTGTTTCTCTCTTCCGCTTCCAGCGTCTCACTGGCATGGGCGGATACTTCTTCCGTAGTCGCTGAGATTGTCTGAATGGAATCCACGATCTCCTGGTTGGCTGTTTTCAGAGCTTCTACTATCTGAAGCAGCTCTCCCAGATTATCCACGATCATATAACTGCTGTCTTCAATTGCTGTGAAGCTGTCCGCCGCACGCATCGTTCCTTCCCTTTGGCTGCCGATGCCATCTATCATCTGACGTATGACCGTTACCACTTCTCCTATCGCTCCGGATACATTTTGGATCAGCTCTGCGATATTGCCGGTAGCATCCTTTGTCTGGGTGGCCATTCCCGAAATCTCCGTCGCTACTACGGAGAATCCGCGGCCGGCTTCACCGGCTCTGGCTGCCTCTATGCTGGCATTCAGCGCCAGAAGACTGGTCTGATTCGCTATTTTACTGATGATTTCCACGATGGAATGCATCTCCTGCATATAATGATCCAGCGTTTCCAGCTTCTGTGCCGCCAGCTCACTGTTCCTTGCAGAATCCTCTGCCTGCTCCTTCAGACCTGTCATCTCTTCTTTTCCGGCATCCAGTATTTCTATCGTATGTTCCATATTGTTTCCGATCGTCTCTGCCACTTCACTCACGGTATTTACTTTTTCCTGAATAGCCTCCGTCTGGGACGTCTGCTGCTGAATCGCCGCTGCAGACTCACCGGAACCTGCAGACACCTCCTCCATGGCTGTTTTGGTACTGTCAAAAGCAGTTTCCAGTTTATTCAATTCCGCTGTGATATCAGCTACTGAAGTCTCCATCCGGCTGCTCATTTCCATGACCTCACGTAAGGTTGCTTCCGCGCGGTCCTGCGCAGCTGTAATGCTCTCTATATTTTCATCGGTGTTCTTCTGGTTGGATATGGTAGCATAGATGGATGTAATGCACAGCAGAATCATTACCGAAATCTGTATAAATCCTGCGTCCTGCCCCAGATAACCAAATCCCCCTTGTGTGGCTCCCAGGAGCACCACAAGGATATTCTCTACCACCGTCCCCACATTAATAAGCACAAATGCCTTGACATCATGATAAGGCATGACTGCAAACATCATGGGAATTACAAATGCATACACCATGTTGCACTGTGCCGTAAAAAGCAGCACCGTATAAAACAGTGCAAATCCGATCAGTGACAGGTGTTTTATAGCTTTTGTCGCATGATCCCTCTTCCAACAAATAAATTCCGCAAGAACCGGTATGATCCCAAGAAGCATCAGCACTACCAATACCGGAGCCGACACTGTGTGATTAGCGAATCCGATCACGCTAATGAAAAGCATACATGCATTGATCACACCATGTGCTATCATGGCCACCCGGTTACTTCGTTCCAACTCTTTCATTTGCATTCTCCTTCTCTCCCGTATGATATTATGCCAGGCTCAAAAAGTCTAAGCCCATATGAGCTTGCTTATAAGTGGGTGAAAGACCTTAAATTCATAACGTAATTCCTCACATCCCTTATATTGTAATTCATGATGGTATCCCCGTCAATAAAGCACACGAAAATGCAGTCCGGTTTTCTATGAAAAACGGACTGCATTTTCTGTCATTTATATGTTATCTCCCTGCCGGACAGCTTCCAGCACCCTCTTTATACCTTGAAAACATCCAGTACCTTTTCCAGCTTATCCGCTAATGCCAACAGGTTCTCAGAAGAATTCATCAGTTCTGTCATGGTATCACTCATGCCATGAGCCGCCTGCATGGTACTGTCTGCGGATGCTGCATTCTGTTCGGAGATTGCCGACAATCCTTCCACTACATCACGGATCGCACTTCCGGACTGTCCTAAGACATCCATCTTCTCCCGGATACCGTCAATATGCTGCAGGGAATTCTCCACACCATCCGCTACTGCCGCAGTCTTCACACCGGTCTCCTCTAACTTGCTCTGCTGGTGATTCATGTTGGCTTCCACTTCACCCATGATCTCCACCATTCTGCCGGAAGACTCCATGATATTTTGGATGATCTGCTCGATCTCGGTTGCGGAGCGCTTAGACTGGTCAGCCAGCTTACTGATCTGCTCTGCTACCACTGCGAAGCCTCTTCCCGCTTCTCCGGCTCTGGCTGCTTCAATGCTGGCATTCAGTGACAGCAGATCTGTCTCGTCCGCAATATCCTGAATCATGGATACTGCCTTGGTGATATTCTGAATTGCTCCGTTCATATCCGTAATCTGTTCCGCTACCCGCAGGACAGATTCCTTGGTGCTCTCGTTGGAGCCGTTCAGTTCCTTCATGATCTCTTCGGAGGCTTTCTCTGCTTCTGCCATCCTGCCGGCATAATCCGTCAGAGATTTTACCTCCTCAGATATATATTCAATCTGCTCGCCGATACGCACTACATTTTCATTAGCATCCGTTGTCTCATTGGCCTGATTCCTTGCGCCGTCTGATATCTCGCCGACAGCATGGTATACATCATTCACAGATTCCTGGGTATCCTGTGCCATCTTGATCAGTTTGTTGGAAGATGCTGTCAGATCATCCGCGGAATCCTTGATCTCTGTCACGATCGAACGGAGAGTTTTTTGCAGTTTTACAGAAATACGATATACATCTCCAAGTTCATCCTTTTTACGGCACTGCTTTTCATCCGGTTCTGCATCCAGTTCTCCGTTCACGATCCTGCCTAGGAAATGCTTCGTCTTCTTCATGGTCTTCACCATGCTACGGGATAATACGCTTACCAGCGTTGCCGCCACAAGAACACATGCCACAGCAATCAGAATAATATCCTTCACCTGCATCGAGATTGTATCCTTGACATTCTGCATCGGCGTCGCCACTTCGATGGCACCGATCACAGAGCCATCAGAATTGATCAATGGCTGATAATATACATAATAATCTACTTCGGAAATGTTACAGTCCGTCAGGAACAAAGCCTCCCCAGTCTGAATCTGTGCATAGACATCGTCTTCCAGCGCCGTACCGTTAATACGTCCTCCTTCCGGCTTGGTCAATGTCGTGATCAGACGCATATTTCCATACAGAAAAGACACCTGGAAGCCTGTCTTCTCCTGCAATCCATCGATCAACTGTGTCTCCCCGGAAATGGATGTGCCGCCCTTGCGCACCTTGCCTCCCTTATCTCTGGTGTAATCGCCTTCATACAGATTCGTGTAGGTTTCATCCACACTGACACCAACGATCTGCAGAGACTGCTCAATCTGTTTCTCAATTCCGGTCTCTAATGCTTTGGCCCCCACCGTAGCCACCAGTGCACATACAATGATCATCGGCAGAAGGCTCAACGCCAGTATCTTTTTCGAAATTGTGAAAAATGGCTTTTTGTTCCCTTTTACTTTCGTTTTCTTATTCTCTGTCTTCTTCATGCTTACCACATCTGCCTTTCTGTAAAAGACTTTATCACATTCGGTCCATCTCGAAAACGTTTAAGTATTTTCTCGGTAAATTCATTGTAACATTTTCCATATAGTAATACAATTCGACAAAATTACAAGTATTTTATTGTTAAATTTGGTTATTTTTCCTTAACGTTAAGTGAAAATATCTCTTTTGTTTACGAAACAGTTAAGTTTTCTGCTTCCAGACCGGCATACGCAGTATCTTTATCAATAGCGGAATGATCATGATAAACCACACAATAGGCTCCGCCGCGATCACACCCGGGTATCCGAACATGGGGAACCAGCGTCGCCGCGATCACAATTTTCCCTATCATTTCCAGTGAGCTGGAGATCAGCGGTACAATACGTTCTCCCAACCCCTGCATGGCATTTCTCACAATACAGATTACCGCCGTCACATAATAGAACAAAGTATCTACCTTGAGATATAACGTTGCATTGTAGACCACTTCCGGGTTTTCACTGCCCGTGACCAGCCATACCAGCCAGTCACCGTGGTATAAGCAGTCACAATATTAAGCGTACACCAGATGCAGGTATAACCGGTTGCCAACAGGATTCCTCTGCGGATCCGTTCGATTTTGCCGGCTCCCAGATTTTGTCCGCAATAGGTCGCCATGGTCTGACCGAAGACGCTGAACATGATCATGAAGATCTCGGAGATCTTGCGGGCTGCCGTATGAGCAATGATAATATTCTGTCCCAGCTTATTGATGGAAGTCTGCAATGTCAATGTGCCGATATTGACCAGTGAGCTCATGAACCCCATGGAAAGGCCGGAGCTTAACATATTGCGGAGCATTCCGGCATCCTGCAGCTTCAGATCATTCACACGTATCCGCAGAATTACATACTTTTTCCACAGATATATCGCACACACCACCACAGCGATCAGCTGCGACAGCACAGTAGCAACTGCAGCGCCCAGCACTCCCATATGCAGCACCACGATCAGAAGCAGATCTCCTCCGATATTCAGCACCACCGACACCGCCAGCACGATCAGCGGGGTCACGGTATCTCCGATCGCTCTTAGGGTCGCCGCTAATACATCATATAGTAATGTAACAACAAGTCCCGCTATGATCACGGATACATACTGTGTTGCTGTGTTCAGCAGATTTTCCGGCACATTCAGGAATCTGAGGATCGGCTGCAAAAATACAAGCCCTCCTATCGTCAGTACCACAGCTGCCAATAGGCCAAGCACCAGAGAATTGCCCAAGGATCTGCGCAATCTGTCCATATCCTTCGCTCCGAAGCACTGTGCCGAAATAATAGCAAAGCCATTGCACATTCCCATCAGGAATTGTACGATCAGATTGCTCAGCGTCGTCGTGGCCCCCACTGCCGCCAGGGCATTATCTCCCAGAAAAGTACCTACGATGCGGGTATCTGCCAGACTGTAAGTAAGTTGCAATAAATTGGCCAAAAAAATAGGAAGGGCAAACGTCAGTATCAAAACTGACGGTCTGCCCTTTGTAAGATCTTTCATATAGTTCCTCACTTCTACACTTCCGGGAAAAATATAGATTTTCCCGCGTGATAGGGCTACAGAACTTTTTTAAAACTTTTTCTTGGCATTGTCAAGGTATTTCTTGGTCTCAGCCACCACAACACCATTTAATGCCAACAGTGCGATCAGGTTCGGGATCGCCATCAGACCGTTGAAGATATCTGCGATGGTCCATACTGCCTTAACAGTCATGTAGGGTCCGATGAATACGCAGGCAATGTAGATCCAACGGTATACTTTGATTGCCTTCGGCTTCTGACCGATCAGGTATTCCAGGCATCTCTCGCTGTAGTAATCCCAACCGAGGATCGTGGTAAATGCAAAGAATACCAGGCATACCATCAGGATAAAGGATGCAATAAAGCTGTTAAAAGGCAGCCCCTGCTGGAAAGCTCTGGTGGTAACATCCACGCCGTCCAGACCTACGTTCCAGGAATCGGTAATTACGATCGTAAGACCGGTCATGGTACAAATGATCAGAGTATCAATGATGGTACCCATCATTGAGATCAGACCCTGTTTGGCAGGAGAGTCGTTCTGCGCTGCAGCCGCTGCGATCGGTGCACTACCGATACCGGCTTCGTTGGAGAAAATACCTCTCGCAATACCCTTCTGCATTGCCATGATAACCGCTCCCAAAGCACCGCCGGCTACGGCACGCATACCAAACGCACTCTGTACAATGGTTACGATAGCTGCCGGAATGGCCGTTACATTAAAGATCAATACTAACAGACAGGCTACTACATAAGTCACTGCCATAAAAGGAACGATGACCTGTGCCACGGTGGAGATACGCTTTAATCCACCGATAACTACCAGTGCCACGCAGATGGTCAAAAAGGATTCCGGAGATCACCACGCTCCAGGAATAGTCCATGCCGAAGAGCTGTACGGTATGTGCATTATTTGCATCGAAGAAATTATGTACCGCACTGGTGATACCGTTGATCTGGGTAAAGGTTCCGATACCGAACAATCCTACGCATACACCCATAAAAGCGAAGATCT
>VOFG01001051.1_pt1 | contig 84001 bp, 92 predicted proteins | sample 5384171 | NCBI WGS metagenome assembly VOFG01 (sample SAMN12384726, study PRJNA508395) | human gut metagenome | isolation source: healthy gut F | host: Homo sapiens
ACGTCCATACGGTCCTTGTCGGTCATGGAAAGGGTTCTGACGTTGATTACCTCTTGAGATCGTGCAACAAATGGTTGCTCTCTTCCAGAAGTTTGGTATAACCGAAAGCGATGGCTCCAGTTCTTCAGGGCGAAAATTCGGGTCACCCAGCATCTTCGAAATTGGTCACGTAGATTTCCGACACGCCCACCATCAGGATGATCTCACTGACCTTACGGGCATCACTTCACAGATTGTTGACGGACTTCAGGGCATCATAGTATTTCTTGTACTGCTGGTATATCTTCACCGTCTCCTGCAAAATTCTGGAGCGGTACTTGTCGCAGTTGAAGAGGTATGCACGATATTGTCCGACATGTTGATGATACTCTGGGCAAGGTTTCCCGGATCGGTCACCACCCACTGTGCCCGTATCTGTCCGGCAAGAAAAAAGGTTCCTGCACAAAGCAGCAGCATTTCTTTCTCATGGACGTACCTCCTTCCTTACATAGTCACCGTTCGGAGAAAAGGTCAATACGTCAGCCGCCTCATTGTAGGCGATGTCTATGCGGTAGCCGGTATTGATGAACAGGTTACCGTTTTCTTCCACCAGCAGATAGGTTTCCGGCTTCAGCTTCCGTGTCTTTACGCTGCGGGCGAAGACCGTCACCTTGTGAGGCGTCCCCTTCCTTATATATAAGGACATCGGGCTTTCCTTCCACACTGCTCCATGAACCGCACAGGCGGTCACAGTCCTTGAACCTGCTTTCACTACAGCTCTGCAGCAGCAGTGATGCCGCCCCCGATCAGGCAGGCGGCCAGTCTGTCCCAACTGTCTGTTTTTCATGTCTTGTCTTTTTTAATGATGTTGTTCTTGTTTTACTGAATCTCTCAAAGTCCCATCTTGCGTCTCTTTGGCTTCGGACTGACCGGGATGCGGGCTTTTCGGACAACCTTTCTTTACAGGCTGGCTGCCAGCATTCCTTGCGGATAGCGTTGTCGTCTTTTTTTTTGGGGACTTCAGGCCGACCATGGTTTCAAACCTGGCATAAAGTTCCTTATAGGCCTTTTCTGACTGTTGCCGCCTGATTTCATCCGGGGAATTCCGGTCAATGCCGTATTTCATGAGAAAACAGGAATTAATGAAAGGGCTGTCAATATTCTTCGGGTTGGCGATGAAACCTCCCAGCTTTTCCAGTTCCCCGTACAGCTTGTCGAGATACAGTACGGGAGAGGGGAACAAAGCCGCTCGAAGACCTTCTCCACAGCATGTGTCAGTCTTACATCGACCTCTACGGCATCAGGTATCTCGCCTCTGAACCTTCTTTCCCTGTAATCTTCCGGTTCCATACTTTCAAGCCGGTGATACAGCTCATAGTCTTCTGAAAATCCGTAATGTTCACGGATATCCTTCGGTATGTCCCATCCGTTCATCAGGGACCAGTAGAGACATTCGATTGTCTCCTTACGCTTTCTTTCATCCGATTCAAAACTGTCATTCATAACCGTCATGCTTTACCGTTTGACCTTTTCCTTTCCCTTCTCATTTCCGCAATGCGTTTCACGGCCAGTTCCAGATTTCCGCCCAGTTCCTTGGCCAGCTTCTGCAATTCCAGCTTTTCCGACTCTTCCGTGGTATATACGGCATATTCCTCATCGCTGACTTCCGTGGCATACACGGCCGAGTGGGTACCGCCAAGACCGATCAGACCTCACGGTAGAAACGTCCGGGATGGTTGGCCTGGTTAATGGACAGGATCTGTCCGCGTTCCTTGTCGGTCAGTCCGAGAAGCCGCTGGATATGGTCGAACTTGTTCATGTACTTGCGCTGGTCAAGGAGAATCTTACAGTCACTGTTGTTGATGATAGCTTCCTTTACGACAGGGGAACTGATGATGTCATCCACTTCCTGGGTGACCACCACAGCCTCCCGAAATATTTTCTGACGGTCTTAAAGAGATACTTTATGTACTCACTCATATTGGCGGACATCAGGGCTTTCCAGCATTCCTCAATGAGTATCATCTTGCGGATGCCTTTCAAACGGCGCATCTTAGCGATGAAGGTTTCCATGATTATCAGCGTGACCACGGGCAGAAGCACCTTGTTTCCGCTGATATTGTCCCAGCTCAAATACGATAAAGCGTTTGTTGGTAGATCAGTTCCTTGTCCGAATTAAGCGGGAAATCATAATCACCGCCACGGTAGAACGGTTCCAGTACGTTCAGGAAACCGTCGATGTCAAAATCCTTCTCACGGACTTTCTTCTCCTCAATCATCCGGCGGTAGTCATCACGCACAAACTCGTAGAATCCGTTGAAGTCGGGTCTGACATCCCTGTTTTCCGTTATCCTGCGGATGTATGCGTTCACCGCTCCCGAAAGGGCCACTTCTTCCGAACGCCTTGGGGCTTCATCCTCACGTTTCCAGAGTGTGAGTATCAGTGTCTTGATGCTTTCACGCTTTTCCACGTCAAATTCCCCGGAATCCATATAGAACGGATTGAAGGCGATGGGATTGTCCTCCTCATAGGTGATATAGATACCGTCCTCGCCATGTGTCCGGTCATGAATCAGGCTGCAAAGTCCCTGATAGCTGTTTCCGGTATCCACCAGCAGGATATGGGTACCCTGTTCATAATACTGGCGGACAAGATGGTTCGTAAAAAAGAAGGATTTACCGCTGCCGGAGGGACCGAGTATGAACTTGTTGCGGTTGGTGATGATTCCCTTGCGCATGGGCAGGTCACTGATGTCCAGATGAAGCGGTACGCCGCTCTGCCTGTCCGTCATACGGATACCGAACGGGCTGGGCGAACTGCGGTAATTCGTTTCCGAAGCAAACAGGCAGACAGCCTGTTCCAGAAAGGTATAGAAACTTTCCTCAGCCGGAAAATCGCCCGCATTGCCGGGAATACCAGACCAGTACAGCACCGGAGTATCTATCGTGTTGTAATGGGGTACGCATCCCATCAGGGCAAGCTGGCTGCCGGTATCGTTCTTGATACGCCTTAACTCTTCCTCGTCTTCCGCCCAGGCCAGTACGTTACAGTGGCACCGTACCGGAACAAGCCCTTTCGTATGCGCCTCGTCAAGATACATTTCTGCCCATTCATAGTTCACGGCATTGCTGCGGCTGTATTTCGACAGGGACAGCATGTTGCGTGAAGTCTTTTCCATGCGTTGCAGGATTTCCTGCGCGTCATCGATGAACACATACTGCGAATAGACATGGTTGCATGAAAGCAGAAGTCATACCGGAGCCGCAAACGAAAGACGGCAGTCGCTACGGTCCGTGGACAAGCGCTCATAACGCATGTCCGTGCCCACACTGCCGGGAAGGTCTTCCGTATCGGAAAGCACATGCAGGCAAAGACGTTTGTCACCGATGCGCATACGTTTCGGATCAAGGCAGATGTCCTGCAATACGGGGTGCGTGTCCTCCATTCTGAGAGTCAGGTATCTTTCAATCAGACCGGGACATTCTTCCGTCCCGACTACCTCTTCCGTCCTGAGACGCTTCATCCTAACATGCCCCGAATCGTTCATGATACGCTCGAACTGCTCCACCGCATCCAGAAATTTCACGACCGAATCCCAGTCCGTGATTTCCTTGGGAAGGATATAGCCACGGCAAAGGGTACTGAAATCACTGCGACGGCGGGCACGTTCGCGTGTGGTCTTTGTCAGGTACAGGAAGCAGCGGTGCCTGAGATACGGGCGTTCGTTGAAATGACGCTCATAGCTGCGAGACAGGAAACTTTCCGTCCCGTCTCCTTCGCTCCGGTAGTTTTCCTTGACGAACCAGTCCTGCTTGTACACGACAGAATAATTGGGAAGCACCTTCATGGCCTTTACCCAGGTACCGTGAATGGCTTCATATTCCGCTGCCGTCACCGTGTACAGTTCAGGCAGCTCGACCTCGAAGGCTACCGTAATGTCCGCATCCTTGCTTACGATGCAGTTGTTTTCCACGGCCAGAATCGGGAATCTGTCTTCCAGATCACAGGCCTTCAATACACTTCTCATTTCTTTCTCTTCTTTTTGGTTAATGCTCTGAATATTCTGCGGCGGGCTGACAGATAGCGCGGATGGCGCTTCTCGGCCAGCATCTTCATCAGCCCGTGCTCACCGTAGCGGGCATTCATGCGGAAGGTCAGCCATACGGCCAGGGAACCGGATACCGCTCCGAAAGACAGGCATACCAGCTGGCTGACACCGGCCATATACAGGACAACCACCGCAAGAAAGACCGATACAAGGCCTCCGGCAAAAAAGAACAGGTACTGTGATTTCAAGCCCTTGAACTCAATCGGACGGCCTGCCCCCTTGTTGATACGGTAATCCATGGCTTACAGGAAGAAGGAACGGAGAATGGTGGCGGCCACAATCAGGAAGATGCAGGCGAAGAACCAGCTCGCCGCAGTCTTGGACGTATCGGGATCGCCGCTGCTGAACTTGCCATACGTCTTGATACCGCCGACCAGACCGAGTACGGCTCCGATGGCATAACATAATTTGGTGGCCGGATCAAAATACGAGGTCATAAGGCTGGTAGCCTCATTGATGCCGGCAAGACCCTGTCCCTGTGCGAAAGCACCTGCCGTTGCCAGCACACACAATACTGATAAAAGGATTCTTTTTCTCATTGTCGAATCATTTTGGGGTTTGACATAAATTTTGAATTCGACTGCAAATATATAAGGCTTAAGCCGCTGTGATACAACACTGTCATCAGGTGTCACCATATGTCACCATATGTCATTCAGGAAGCCTTACAGACATAAAAAAGCACCCCGAAAAGATTTCCGGGATGCCTGGACATTGCGGTATCAGATATATTTCCGCCAGTCGTCAGACGGCTCATTTCCATCCTTGACTTTAAGAGGTTTGGGATTGCCGTCCTCGTCAAGATACTTTTCTATCAGTTCCTCAACAATCGCGGAATTCTCCATATTGGAAAGGAACACGTCAATCAGGCTGGTCTGCCGGATGGAAAAAAGGACACGGGCTGCCTGTACGGCTTTTTCTTCATCAGCATCCTTCTGATGTGCCAGATATTCGCCGAGTACTTCCATGTCCCTGCTGGAAAGGACCGGTGATACGGATTCCACTTCGGGAGACTCCGCATCAAGGTCTTCCTGGACTTCCTGCAGGAGTTTCATCTTTTCCAATTGAAGATTGCACTCCACATCTTCCTGCTGCACGTCCTCCTCTTCACCGATAAAATTCCTTTCAAGAGGCTGGCTCATGAAAGGAGCAGCAGTCTTTCCGGCATTCTCGTCAAGATAGACATAACGGGTATTTCCCATCACTTCTGCATCTGGAGCCGCGGATTCCGTTCCGCCGGTTTCTTTCCTTTCCTTCTTTACGCAAGGTCTGGCATAAAGCAGGGTACAGATGGCTCCGATACGTTTTTTTCCAGCCATAAACACGGAACAGCAAATAGCCTATACAGGCAATACGTACACACAGGTATATCAGTTCTTCCATAAAGAATCCTTATAAAGAAAGCGTTCAAGTTCATCCTTCAGCAATTCTCCGTGGCGTTTCAAATGTTCCTCTACGATATTGCTCACATAGACTGAAACACTCATGCCGGGAGCCATAAACGGGATAAGGCGGCTTGCCTTGTCATACAGATAGCCACGGATACGTATCTGCCGACCGTTCCCGACGGAACATCGTTCAGATAGACACGGCAGTATTCGGGAAAGCGGTTCGCTATTCCTATTTTCTCTTTCAATTCCCTGACCTGTTCTTTCAGTGAGCAAATCCTTTTGGACAGCACATAAACACAAAACAGCAGAATGCCGCATACCAATACGGCAACAGTCAATAAAATCCACATCATTTTCAGAATGTTTTTGGGGTTTTGCGGCGAAACAGCTCGCCAAGCTCTTCACTGTAAGTCTCAAGATGGTGTGCCAGCACATTATCCAAAAAAAGCGGGCACACTCATGTCATCACTCAGAAGGGGAAGGATACGCGCCAGCCTGCAATACATGTCATAGCTGATATAGGTCTGCTTTCTGTGTACGGACTTCTTTCTGTCCAGAAACAGTTCCTTATACATTTCCACCTTCTCTTCCAGTCCGGGATCGGCGCGAATCGTCTTGCGGGACTTTTCCTGTCCCTGTGTCTTTACTTCCGGCACATTTTTTTCCTTTTCTGTGACAGGAAGAACATTCTCGCCGACATCTGCTCCAGATTTACCACAGGAAATGGATTCACTGGCCATCATGTCCTTCAAGGCATCCTCATCCACCTTGAATATCTCTCTTTTCTTTGCCATAGTTCTTATCCCGGAAATATGATACGTTCCATCTCCTGGGCAAAAAGCCTCAAGACGGCTGTCTTTCAGTAGTGATTCGGAAGGAGGAAGAAGGGTGCAGCGGAAATGCTGTCTGGAAGAAGGTGTCATTTCCTTGTTGAAGCGTTCAAGATCCGGAAGTACGGTTTCAAAGACCTTCAACCCCATACGGAGCACTATTGCATTATACATTACATACAATTCCTTGGAAGTACGGCTGTCCATACGGTTCCAGAATAAACGTATGTCCTTCAGGGGAGCTTCCGGATGCTGTCCGATAAAATCCTGAACGGTCGATACAAAGGAAAGGCTGCTCTGCATGACCATACGGTCCTTTACAATGGGAGTAAAGATAAAATCCATGTTCATGACGGACTCAAATACACCACGGAGTTCACCGTTCCGGGAAGATCGAAGAATATCAGGTCATAGTCGCCTTCCAGTTTGCCGGGAATCTCTGCGGCTGCCTCCGGCGTGGAAGTGACGATCGGATAGGCCTTACGGGAACCGTCTTCAAACTGACGGCAGAAAAGTCGCTGGTGATACTCGCTTTTCTCAAGGTTCTTCAAATCCCTTCCCCTCAGTTTTCCAGACTGAACTGGGGATAGTCACAGTCAACGACAGCAACTTTCAGACCTCTTACATAATTAAAATAACTGGCAAGAACCGCTGTTACCGTGGACTTGCCCACACCGCCTTTCTGATTGCTGAAGGCGACAAGAATCGGACGTTTGTTCATACCTCTTGTTTTTGGGGTTAATATTCACTTTTTTCTTTCACTAATCCAACAATGGCATTACGCTATTGTGATACCGGCATAACCGTTTAAGGACATGCTGCAATAATCCTGTGCATATATACATTGTAATATTATTGCACTATTATGTTGCCATATTATTATGTCCTTATGTTATTGCACTATTATGTTGCCATGTTATTGTGTCCTTATGTTATTACACTATTATGTTGCCATGTTATTATGTCCTTATGTTATTGCCCTATTATGTTATTATGTCCTTATGTTATTACACTATTATGTTGCCATGTTATTGTGTCCTTATGTTATTGCCCTATTATGTTGTTATGTTATTATGTCCTTATGTTATTGCCCTATTATGTTATTGCAATATTGCACGCTTAAACCGCGTCAAAAATAAGGTCTTTCAGGCATACAGGTAATATGTAGCCTGCACCATGACATCAGATGTCATCAGATGTCTTTATATGTCATACAATCCACTATTTCACAACTGTTTACACGGTCATAATTTTGCAAAGTCAGAACCGATAGACGGCTTGGAACATCTTCCGACGGACAGCAGTACTCCGCTCACGTCGCGCAGCAATCCGCCGGAGGTGGATTCTCTGTTCAAACGAACAGAGCAAGTTGTGTTTTTGTACGACAGAAATTATTCTGCCATACAAAAACCAACTTGCCCTCCCTAACGAGTCGGGGATTTTCCTCCAAAGTCGGAAAATCTGACGGAGAAAGCAAAACAACCCAAAAGCAGAAAAGCATGGAGAAAAAACAGGCAAGAAGGACAGGCAGAAAACCGAAGACTGATCCGGCGGACTACAAGTACAATTTCCGTCTGAACGCACAGGAGAAAAGCAGATTTGAGAAACTGTTTCTGGAATCCGGAGCAAGGGACAGGACAATCTTTATCAAGAAATCAATCTTTTCAGAACAGCTGAAGGTAATCAAGGTGGACAAGGTTTCAATGGACTATTACATCCGGCTCGGGGAATTTTACAGACAATTCAGGCAATAGGCAACAATTACAATCAGGTCGTAAGGGCCGTACAGAAAAACTTCGGGGAAAAAAAAGGGCGATGTCCCTGCTTTACAAACTTGAAAAAGGCTACCCTGGAACTGATACTGCTCAACAAGCAGATTATGGCATTAACCAAAGAATATGAAAAGAAATGGTTGCAAAGATAAGTCACGGGGCAAGCCTTTACGGAGCACTGTCCTATAACCATGAAAAGGTTTTTCAAGGTACGGCGGAAATCCTGTCAGGACACCGGATGATTTCCGACCGCCCGGGACTGCCGAGCGGGGACATGCGTCTGGCTCTCCTTTCATTTGAAAACCATCTGACGGCAAACAGGAGGACGGACAAACCGGTCCTGCATATCGCCCTAAGTCCGGCACCGGAAGACAGGCTGGACAATGACAGGCTGGCGGAACTGGCAGAGAAATACATGCAGAAAATGGGATACGGTGACCAGCCGTTCATCGTGTACAGACATGGCGATACCTGCAACACGCACGTACATATCGTGAGTGTATGTATTGACGATGAAGGAAGAAAAATCAATGACTCCTATGAGCACCGCCGTTCCATGACTGCCTGCCGGGAACTGGAACAGGAATTCGGACTGCGTAACAGTGCGGATGCGGAAAGACGGAATCCGAAAGCGGAACTGAAAAAGGTCGATGCCTCACAGGGGGATATACGCCATCAGATAGGAAACACACTGAAGGCCGTACTGGAAAGCTACCGTTTCCAGACTTTCGGAGAGTATTCCGCACTGCTTTCCACACTGAACATTGAAGCCCGACAGGTTCGGGGCGATTACATGGGAACACCCTATACGGGTATCATCTATTCGGCTACAGACGACAGCGGTAAAGTGGTCAGCCCTCCGATAAAAAGTGCAAGGTTCGGCAAGCGTTTCGGAAATACGGGACTGTCGAACGTATGTTACGGCATACACAGGACTTCAAAAAAGGAAGGCAGATGGGCTCCTGCCATATCCGGCAAGGTAGTATGGGCCATGCGTAACGCAAAATCTGAACAGGAATTCAGGGAACTGCTGAAACAGGAGCACATTGATGTGGTATTCCGAAGGAACGATACCGGACGTATCTATGGCGTCACATTCATAGACCATGAACGTCGTGAGGCGTTCAACGGTTCACGTATGGGAAAGGAGTTTTCTGCCAACGTATTCAACGATCTTGTCTGCTGGTGGGAAGGAATACCCTGGCAGGAGAGACAACAGTCCGGTCCGGAGGAACTTTGGAAACGATACGGTCATCGTATGGAAGAAAACAGTGCGCTTGAACAGGCGGCAGGCATTTTCTCCTTTGAGGCAAATCCGGCAGTCGATTACGAGGAAGAAGCGTTCCGTCGCCGCATGAAACGGAAAAAGAAACCACAGAAGCGCAAATCACGCGGTATCTGATCAATCAAAATGAGTCAACAACAGGGGAACAACGGATTCCCCCACAATCATCTACATCATTATGCAACAGGAAGACGATTTGAGAGCCCTTGCCAAGATTATGGAATTCGGCAGGGCAGTCAGTATTTTTATTCTGGTAGTCCACGTTTATGTGTACTGCTATCCCAGTATGAGTGCCTGGCATCTGAATCTGGATGTCATAGACCGGATACTGATGAACTTTGACAGGACAACCGGTATATTCGGCTGTATCCTTTGGACAAAACTGATGGCAGTTCTTCTGCTGGCCATATCCTGTATGGGTACTATCGGAGTCAAGGGTGAGAAAATAACCTGGCAGCGTATATGGGCGGTACTTACTGCCGGAGCTGTTCTTTTTTCATGAACTGGTGGCTGCTGGAACTGCCTTTTCCGCACGAAGCTATTACTGCCTTGTATGTAGTAACTCTCGCAGCCGGTTATCTATGCCTGCTCATGGCGGGACTGTGGATCAGCAGGCTTTACAGGCATAACCTGATGGAGGACGTGTTCAATATGGAAAACGAATCCTTCATGCAGGAGACAAGGCTGATGGAGAATGAATATTCTGTCAATCTGCCTACCAGATTCCAGTATGGCGGCAAGCTCAACGACGGATGGATCAACGTAGTCAATCCTTTCCGTGCGACCATCGTATTGGGAACACCGGGTTCAGGTAAATCCTATGCAGTGGTAAACAACTACATCAAACAGATGATTTCCAAAGGTTTTAGTACCTATATATATGATTATAAATTCGATGATCTTTCTACCATTGCCTACAACACCTTGTTGCACAATATGGACAAATACAAGATAAAGCCGCATTTCTACGTCATCAACTTCGATGATCCGCACCGTTCACACCGCTGCAATCCCATCAATCCGGAGTTCATGACGGACATCTCTGACGCATACGAAGCAAGCTATACCATTATGCTCAACTTAAACCGCACCTGGATTGAAAAGCAGGGTGATTTTCTTTGTAGAGTCCCCGATTATCCTGCTGGCAGCCATTATATGGTATCTCAAAATATTCAAAGGCGGTATCTACTGCACGTTCCCTCATGCCGTGGAACTGCTGAACAAGCCTTACTCAGATTTGTTTACCATATTGACTTCCTATCCGGAACTGGAGAACTACCTTTCTCCTTTCATGGATGCATGGAAAGGCGGGGCACAGGATCAGCTCCAGGTGCGCCCGTAAGGGCATATAATAAATATAGCTTTGGCAAGCTATTAGGTTCGTGTTCTTTGAAATAATAACCTATCACCAGCCGACTTATCCATTCAACGAAAGACGATGGGGAGTGTAGCATGTCGGTAAAGCCACGAGTGAACTAACTGTCAAGTTCTGACCGTGTGGCGAGGTGAAACGATAGATATGAGGATAAAGCCTATACTGGTTGAACGATAGTCTAAGCGGCTCGATGGTTAAGCCTTGACGGAAGACAGTTACAAACGTCAAGCCGTGATACCCAGCTTCGCCTTGTAGGATGCATGGGCAAAAAGAACTTATCACGGAGCAACTACATACATAGTAAAGGACGAAAGTCGTATCCGACAATCTATCATGCCAATAGTTATTATATGTCTAAACGGGGATTGCCTAAGTGGGGCAACCCATATGGCAACAGAGCTTCCGTAGTAGTCCGAGCAAGGGAAAGCCTTGTACATGGCGAAGGGAAGCAGCCAATATCGTTTAATGTCAAATTTTGGAAAATGTGAGAGACATGAAAAGAAATCCAGAAAAGATATTAAACAGTCTAACACAACATAGTTCCGACTTGGCTTACAAGTTTGAACGTTTGTATCGGTTACTGTTTAATGAGGAGATGTACTACATTGCCTACCAACGTATTTATACGAAACAGGGCAATATGACGAAAGGTGTCGATGGAAAAACCAGTGACGGTTTCTGTATATCCCATATTGAACGGTTGATAGGTACACTCAAAGATGAGACGTACCAGCCAAATCCCTCTCAGCGGGTGTACATTCCCAAGAAAAACGGGAAAATGCGACCGCTGGGTATTCCGTCATTCATTGACAAACTTCTGCAAGAAGTTATCCGAATGATTTTGGAAGCAATCTACGAGGGCAGTTTTGAAAATTCTTCTCACGGTTTCAGACCACAGAGAAGTCCGCAGACTGCACTTTGGAGCATACAAAAGACATTCAACAATACAAAATGGTTCATCGAGGGAGACATTAAAGGTTTCTTTGACAATATAGACCACGAAGTATTGATAGCTATTCTTTCAGAACGTATTTCAGATATGCGTTTTCTACGCCTTATCCGAAAGTTTCTGAATGCCGGATATGTGGAAGATTGGGTATTTCACAGATCGTATAGCGGAACACCACAAGGTGGGATAATAAGTCCTATACTGGCAAATATCTATCTTGACAAGTTCGACAAATACATCAAAGAATACACTCAAAAATTCAATAAGGGAAAAAGGCGCAAAGAAAATCCGATAGCAAAACAACTTGGGCAGAAAAAATACTACTTGACAACAAAGCTGAAACAAGCAAAGAATGAAACGGAACGGCGACTACTGTTGAAACAAATTGAAGAAGTTGTCAAAGAACGTCTGAAATATCCAGCAAGTGATGAAATGGATGCGGACATGAAACGTCTAAAATATGTGAGATATGCGGATGATTTTCTCATTGGTGTTATTGGCAGCAAAGAGGATTGTATCAAAATCAAAGAGGACATAAAGCAATTTATGGCAGACAAATTAAAATTGGAACTATCTGATGAAAAAACGCTGATAACCAATGCAAGAAAACATGCTAAATTTCTCGGCTATGACGTATTTGTACGCAAATCCAATGACACCCATAGGGATAAAAACGGACATTTGACAAGAAGCTTAGACCATAAGATAGTCCTGTATGTGACTACCGAAGTGATGCGGAAGAAGCTCCTTGAATATGATGCGGTAAAGATTACTGTTCAAAAAGGTAAGGAGGTTTGGAAGCCCAAAGGACGTACATATATGCGCTGTCTTGATGATTTGGAAATTATAAGCCAATATAACTCTGAAATCATGGGGTTCTATAACTTCTATTCGATTGCAAATAATAGTCCCGTCATTGACTCTTTTTATAACATCATGGAATACAGTATGTATAAGACATACGCCGCAAAGTACAGCACTTCTAAAAAGAAAATCATTGCGAAGTACAAGAAGAACGGAGTATTTGCCATACCGTACACCAATAAAAGGGGATATGAGTTCAAACGTGAGTTCTACGACAAAGGCTTTAAGCGAAAGGAACTGCCCAATCGGTATTTGGATGACAAACTGCCAAACACGGTTGCCATAACAGGCGGCAGAAATGGACTAATCAAGAGACTTCAGGCACGTGTATGTGAAAATTGCGGTGCTACGGACAATCTTGAAATGCACCATGTACGCAAATTGAAAGACCTAAAAGGCAAAAGTGATTGGGAAATTAAAATGATTTCACGTAACCGCAAAACATTAGCAGTATGTTCAGTATGCCATCACAAAATACACGCAGGAAAGTTAGACTGAATGAGAAGGTGGAGAGCCGTGTACGGGGAGACCTGTATGCACGGTTCGGAGGCGAGTGCTTGGAAACCTACCACTGTAAAAAGTGGCAAGGCGCTGGGTGCTTAGCCTATGGCCAGATAGCTTCAGCGAAAATTCCGCTTACCAGAATGATTTCTCCACAGTTGTACTGGGTCATGACAGGTAATGATTTTTTTCTCTGGACATTAATAATCCGAAGGAGCCTAAAATCCTTTGTGTAGGCAATAATCCGGACCGACAGAACATCTATTCCGCTGCACTCGGACTGTATAATTCCAGAATCGTCAAGCTGATAAACAAGAAAGGACAGCTTAAAAGCACGGTCATTATAGATGAGCTTCCAACCATCTATTTCCGAGGACTGGACAACCTGATTGCAACGGCACGTTCCAACAAAGTGGCAGTCTGTCTGGGATTTCAGGACTTCAGCCAGCTTAACCGTGACTACGGTGAAAAGGAAAGCAAGGTAATTCAAAATACAGTCGGCAACATATTCAGCGGTCAGGTGGTAGGTGAAACGGCCAAGACACTTTCCGAACGTTTCGGTAAGATTTTACAGAAACGGCAGTCTATATCCATCAACCGTCAGGATGTTTCCACATCCATTAATACCCAGCTGGATTCTCTGATTCCTGCATCCAAGATTTCCAACCTATCACAGGGTACGTTTGTCGGTTCCGTGTCGGATAATTTCGGTGAGAAAATCGACCAAAAGATTTTCCATGCGGAAATTATCGTGGACCATGCCAAAGTAAGTGCGGAAGAAAAGGCTTATAAAAAATCCCGGTTATCAACACGTTCAAGGACAGTGAAGGGAATGACATCATGCTCCAGCAGATACAGCGTAATTATGACCAGATAAAGGCGGATGCCCAGGCTATCATCAACGATGAAATGGAACGTATAAAGAACGACCCGGAACTATGTGAACGGCTGGGAATAGAAAGTGTAGAAGAGGATAAAAGAAAAACTGAATAGATACAGAATGACAAATAAATCTTGAATCAGTTTGATTTTCAGCAAACATTCTTTATCTTTGGATTTCAAATAGAACATAACGACGGATTACGGGATGTTTTCCGTCGATTATATACATAAGTCGCAAGATGCCCAAAGCTGGAATCTGGTAAATTTCAAAAATTGTAAAGGCTATTGCGTGAGGCTTATGCTATACCCTATAGCGTGAGCCCATGCGTATCTTTACAATGGGTTTACCAGACCCTCAGCTTTGGATTCTGCATGGGTTTCATGCTTTTTAATAAGCTGAGGTATGGCAAAAGTACAGATTATTATGCCCGTCACATTGGACGGTTTCCTGCCGGACAAAAATGAGAAACTGATGGTATGGCTCAATACAGACCGGAACGGCTTCCCTTATTGGGAAGAGCGGGCTACATTCAACATGTATCCGCATTACGGCATGCTTGACTTGATGGATGCAAAAGAGAGACGAGACAATAACTGTACCTTCTTTATGAAAGTACAGGACGAAAAAGTGCCGAATATGCTGGTGGAGTATTTTCTTCCGACTCGCAGATGAACTGGTCATTTACCTGCTTCCAATATCATACAAAAGTGGGAAAAACATAACTGGAAAGATTCAATTCGGACAATGGACTTTACGTGAGTCCAAAACATTCCGAAACAATGTATGCAGACTGGTATACAGCCTTAAAGAATAAAGATTACTTCAGATCAAGTTTCTTCATTTTCTTGTACAGGGCTGTACGACTGCAACCGAGTTCCGCTGCTGTCTTGCTGACATTACCATGATTTTTATCAAGCAGATTTCGTATCCTTTCCTTTTCCTGAATGATACGAATATCCGGATTGTCACTACAATCTACATTGTCCAGTCCCAAGTCACAGACATCCAATAATGCATTATCCGCAACAATTACCGCACGTTTGATCTTTGCGTTCAATTCCCGCATTACATTACCCGGCCAGTCATATCCCAACATACATGCTTTTGCTTCTTCGGTAAATCCCTCATTCTTGACACGTATTCTGCCGGAATGTTCTTTCCTGAAAAATTCGGCAAGCGGAAGAATATCATCTTTACAATCTTTTTAATGGCGGTTGAACAATTTCGAGTTCTGCAAGGCGATAATACAAATCCTCACGAAAACGACCTTCCTGCACAGCCTTTTCCATATCCTCATTGGTGGCAGATACGATACGCACGTCAATATGCTTGACTTTATCACTTCCAACAGGATTAAACTCCTTTTCCTGAAGAACCCGAAGGAGAAGAATCTGCATGGAATACGGCATATTACCGACTTCATCCAGAAATAAGGTTCCTCCATTGGCCGTTTCAAAATATCCCTTCCTATCAGCAACTGCTCCGGTAAAGGCACCCTTGACCGCACCAAAAATTCAGAAGCCTGTAAATCGTTAGGTATACTTCCACAATTGACAGCAACGAAAGGTTTATCACGTCTGTCACTATAACGGTGGATCATCTGGGCTATCACTTCCTTACCGCTTCCGCTCGGACCGAGTATCAGAACTGAAAGTTCAGAAGATGCCACACGACGAGCCAGTGAAGCGGCTTTTCTGGCAGCTTCACTGGTACGTTCAACAAAAGAACGCTCTTTACGTACAATAACTGGCTGCTTAAGCATACTATGTACTAATTCTATCAGTAGCTCTTGATGAACAGGCTTTTGCAAATAATCCTTAGCACCGAGTTTGATAGCACGGACTGCATCCGTGATACAGGCATAATCTGTCATGACAATAAATGGAACTTCCATCTTAGACCGCATCATCCATTCCAGAAGACTAATACCATCACCTTCCGGCAGACGTACGTCTCCCAATACAAGATTGATTTCGTTTTTCTTCAGAATACTACGTGCACCGGGTTCATCTATAGCTGTCAATACTTCGTAACCGGCCTTCTGCAGCCATTTTTCAATCATTCCGCAAAGTATCATATTGTCTTCAACTATCAGAATTTTCATATCTTTTCAGTTCATTTTCTGTTTCATTAATTAATTTTTCAATCCACTCTATAATCTGGATAGCATTTTTCACAAATAACATCATCACTAATATCCATATCGTGTAACTTTTCTTGAAAATCACGCAACAACTGTTCCTTTTCAAGCATTTCCCATACAGGCATCATTCGATGTATTGTTTTTCTCATGGATTCACGATTGGTTGTCTTTATGGCTGTTTTAAGTTCCTCAATTTCTTTTCTTGATTCCATGATAACAAGAGACATCATATGTTCATGATCATCTGTACTATCCAACAAGCAGGAAAAGTCAAAATCTCCAGTTTGAGAAACTTTTATTTGAGACATAATGGTTGATAAAAAAGTAAGTAATGCATGGATGTTGAACGGCTTATGAATGCAACCCGCAAATCCTTCTTTTTCATAGATTCCGGAATTTCCGTCACCACGGGCAGTCATGACTGCAACAGGAATGGTTCTTGAATTTCCTATGTCTGAATTTCTAAGTAGTTTTAATAGAGCGAACCCATCGATATCCGGCATTTGTACATCAGTAAGTATCATATCATAATCTGATTGTCTAATAGCTGTTACTACATCCCGTACATTCATACAGGTCGTACAAGTTATACCATTACGCCCAAGCATGTCTTCCACTATTTTTAGCAATATAGGATCATCATCCACAACAAGTACATTTTTCGGCAAAATGGTTATAGACTCACTATAAGAATTACATTCGTCCACAAGCTCATCCGTTTCTGGTAAAAGAAATTCAAGTTTGAACACGCTCCCCTTACCAAGCTTACTTTCTACATTTATTGTTCCATCAAGGACTTTAACTAGTCCCTTAGTCAGAAAAAGACCTAAACCGAAACCTTCTGAATTAACATTCTGCGCAGCACGTTCAAAGGGAGAAAATATTTTTTAAGCGTCTCTTCATCCATTCCAATACCTGTATCCCTTATTTCAATCAACAGTTTCCCTTCTAAATATTCAGTATGGAAACAGACATTTCCTTTGGATGTAAACTTGATGGCGTTTGTAAGCAGATTGTCTAGTACTTGTTCAAGTTTGTCCGCGTCTCCTTTTACAGTTACATTTGAACCATTATGTTCCGAATATAGAATCAGACCTTTTGAAACCGATTTACGGGAGAATTCATCTGAAATGCGCAGCAAAAACGATTTAGATGAAAAAGGTGCATCATTACGTAAGCTACCGACGTCATTAATCCGGTAAGCATCCATCAGGTCGTTAACTAAATGTAGGACGTGTTGGCAAGAATGACGGATGTCATCTAAATAGATTTCGCGCTTTTTCTTTTCTCGCGTTTCCGAAACCAAATCGGCACAGTTATGTATATTACCAAGTGGGCCTCGTACATCATGAGAAATAGTTAAAATAATTTGCTTGCGCATTTCAAGTAAATCTACATTCTCTTTAATAACCTGTTTTAATTTTCGTTTAATCGTTTCTTCTTTATTAAAATCCGAACGTATAATAAAAAAGGAGAGCAATAATAAAATAATAGCTATGATTATAATTATAGAGAATAAGCGAAAAGCCGTTTTTTGAGCATTTATAATTTCTTTATTATATTCAATAAAATTCTTTTTGAATATCATCATCTAAAAACACATAAAAGCTCGCTTAATTGATTATTTATCAATTTATTTTTCATGATTAAACTATCTGATTCCATCTCTATCTGAATCAGATAATTTTTATGATCTATATTTGTTTTTTTCTTTAATTCTGAATATTCTATCACATAATATGGTTCTTGAATTGTTTCGGTTTTTCCAAAAAATCCAGCTAAACCTTTCTTCTTTCTCGTTACTGTTCGTGTTTTTAAACTCTTTTTAGGAATTTGGGATTCAAAAAATAAACTGTCTGACTTCTCTTTGGACTTAATAGTTCTCATGATATGCAAAAGAGAATATTCTTTTTGCTCTAACATATTACATAAAGAATCAACTTGCTCAATCTGGATAAAACCATTACAATGTATTTTTTATATCTTGTAAAATACTATCTGTAAACAAACGATTCCTTTGATATTCTAAATAGTCTCTATAATTCCATGTAAATACAGACTCACTTAAAGATGATAATTTATTGACATATAAAGGTAAAACAAATATTTTGTTATGAACTAAATTTATTTGATATTGCTTATTATTTATGTCCTCTAGCTTAATCTTCTGATATATAAAAATTAAAGATATACATGCTATAATAAAAAAAAAAACAATAATGTATCCAAATATAACTCTTCCATATAATTTTGAATCATTGATTTTCATATTTATAATATGTGTTTAATTTTCTGTATCGTAAATCAGCACAAATTATTCGTTTTTCTACATTTATGAGTATCAGCAAACCGTATCTCATAAAATATTATTATAGATGAGTTTCCTTTAAAAAGTACATTCTTTCAAATTTACCCCTCTCAGAGGCATTTGTAAGGCGTTAAAATCTATAAAATACTTTTTGTAGTAGATAAATCAGTAATCTTCAAGTCATGAATACTTGCAATATTCATAGAAAGGTATCTCTCTCCTGTATCAGGCAATAATACTACAATCCTTTTACCTTTATAATTGCAGTTTTGAGCTACTTGTACTGCAACAGAAACAGCTGCTCCTGAAGAAATACCAACAAGAAGTCCTTCTTTCCTTGCCAAATCTCGCATCATTTTAAAAGCATCATTATCATTTATCTGAATTATTTTATCAATATAACTCCTCTCTATAATTTCAGGTATAAATCCTGCACCAATGCCTTGTATCTTATGCGGACCAGCTACTCCTCCAGACAAAACAGGTGAACCTTTTGGCTCTACTGCTATTATTTCTATTTCAGGACTCTTCTCTTTTAATCTTTTACCAATACCGGTAATACTTCCTCCTGTTCCGACACAAGAGATAAAGACATCAAACTTTCCTGCATCTTCAATAATCTCATTTGCTGTTGTCATATAGTGAATATCAGGGTTGGCGGGATTTTTGAATTGCTGTAATATGACAGATCCTTTTATTTGAGAATTTAATTCTTCTGCTTTTGCTATCGCACCTTTCATACCTTCACTTCCCGGTGTCAAAACCAACTCACTGCCGAATGCTTTGAGAAGTTTCCTTCTTTCTATACTCATAGTTTCCGGCATAGTAAGAATGACTTTATATCCTTTTAGGGCTGCAATCCAAGCCATACCGATTCCGGTATTCCCGCTTGTAGGTTCAATGATTGTACCATCTTTTTTTAATTTTCCGGAAGTTTCCGCTGCTTCAATCATAGCATAGGCTGCCCTGTCCTTTACACTGCCTCCCGGATTGAAATATTCCACTTTGGCTATGATTTCCGTTCCGTATTCATCTTTATATATATTAGAAAGCCGCACCAATGGAGTCTTACCTATAAGCTGCAGCAAATTGTCCTTTATATTGCTCATATTTATCAGATTATTTTTTCTGTACTCTTTTTTCCGTATGGTTCCACATCTTCTGTTACCCAGAGATTACCCCCGATAACAGCCCCCTGCCGATTGTTATACGCCCCAATATGGTAGCATTTGAATATACCGTCACATTATCCTCCAATATGGGGTGGCGTGGTATTCCCTTTATCGGATTTCCGTTTTCGTCAGTCGGGAAACTTTTTGCACCGAGTGTGACACCCTGATACAGTGTGACGTGATTCCCGATGATACAAGTCTGCCCTATCACGATACCGGTTCCATGATCTATATTGAAATATTCTCCTATCTCAGCCCCCGGATGAATATCTATCCCTGTCTCAAAATGGGCAAGCTCACTGATAATTCTCGGTATGAGCGGTATCTCCATTTTATATAGTTCGTGGGCAATCCTGTGGTTTGAAATGGCTCTGATGGCAGGATAGCAGGATATTATCTCCCCGATACAGGTCGCTGCCGGATCTCCGTCAAAGGCTGCATGAATGTCCGTTGCCAGCACCCTTCTCATTTCGGGAAGGCTCCGTATGAACCTCTCGGCATACTTTCTTGCCGTCTGGCAGCAGGGAGTTCCCTTTATCCTTTCCTTCATGTTCTCATTTCCGAAGAGCATACCCGCCTGTATCTGCTGCGTCAGGATATAGCTCAGCTTCTCCAGTGTCACCCCAAGATGAAATGTGAGTGTCTGGCTGTTTACCGTATGATTTCCATAATATCCCGGAAACAGGACTGCACGGCAAAGTTCTATTATCTCATGTATGGCTTTACCTGAAGGTATCGGGTCTCCTTCTTTCATATTTGATGAAAAGTTCAGGGAATGATGAATGATCCGCCAACTTTTCAACAACTTCTCCGATGTATGTAATATGTTCCATGTGATTATATATATTTAAATCGTAAATATACGTTGATTAAACCTATAATAAAAAGGATAGGTCATATCCTTTTTATTGTCTGCACTGTCTTTAAAATCCCAAAGCCTTGATCATCTTATGGTTCAGGTGTCTGTTCTTGCCCTTGAACGGATAACAGTGTATATGTATGGCAGGATTGAAGTTCATTTCAATGATCGCATAGTTATCCGGTGTGGCAGGAGCATGAATATTCTGTATCATCATATCCAGTCCGGTAATCTTCACGTTCAGAGCTTTTGCAGCTTCCACAGCAATAGCCTTGTACGAATCGTCTATATCGTCTGTAAAATCTATGCTGTCTCCTCCCGTACTGATATTGGAGTTCTCACGAAGATAGACCACTTCCCTCTCTTTGGGTACAGTGTTGAAATCCATTCCCTGCTGCTTCAGAAACATTTCTTCCTCACGCCCCTTTCTGATTTTCTCCAAAGGGGTGCGATATCCTTACCTCTGAGCGGATCTTCATTCTTCATGTCTATCAGTTGTCCGATATTCAGAACACCGTCACCCGTCACATTTGCCGGAACACGGTGAAGGATACCTACCACTTCATCATTGATGATGAATATCCTGAATTCCCTTCCCGGTATGAACTTCTCTATAAGCACCGTGTTGTCATGCTCAAAGGCTATCTGCAAGGCTGCCTTGAAGTCCGTTTCATCATAGTTGTGCTTCAGTATGGTTATACCCAATCCGAAATTGGTGGACTTAGGCTTGATTACCACAGGTTTCCCTGCATACAGGCGGTAGTCTGCCATACCTGCCTCCGGTGACGTGTATTCATAACCGCCCGGCACGCTTATTCCGGCACGTTCCAGCACCTTCTTCGTTACCACCTTATTTTCCATCATCAGTACAGACACGTATGAGTCCAGAGAGGTCTTGGTTGCCTGCATCACATATTCTTCCTTTTTACCGTCAAACAGACGTATGAAATTTTCCTTACGGTCAAGTATTTCAAAACCTATCCCTTTAAGTATTGCAGCCTTCAGCAGAAGCTGTGTGGACATTTCCATATCCTCCAGTCCATGAAATCTGTAACCTCCGCTTATGGTGGTTTCCCTATACTGTCTTGCCTTTTCCAGATGGAACGGTACAAACCCCACCCTGTTTATGCTCTCATACAGTACCATGCCTATACGCTTCTCAGGATTCTGTACAAGGTACAGATTATGCTGCATCTCCTGACGGTAGATTTCATCGTCAAGCACCCCATATTCTGAGAGAATTCTCTCCATATCTTCTAAAATAGAAGTAGCTTTCTGCTGTACAGTGGTCGAGCAGCATTTCAACTCCTTCTTTTCGTCTCTTCCATAGCATGAAGCCATATCCTGATTACGTGTTGCCCTTTGCAGTTCTTCCTCCGTAAGACTTCCGTTCTCCTCCTTCAGCAGAGAATAGACAAGCAGAAGGTGAGAAAAATAAATGGCACTTGCACATACCCCCGATTTTGTAAACGGGTCAAGATCCACAATTCGTACCTCAATGTAAGAAGGAGAACCATTATCCTTTTCCAGAAACTTGATACGGACCGGAAGATAAAGCTCGTGAGGTCCGTCAATACGGTTTTCCCTTATCAGTTTGTCAATAGACATATTATAGGCTTCAAGTGAGGAATAATCGATGAAGAACTCCTCACGGTTACGATACCTAATGGACTTGTCCTCAGACTGAGGCTTACCCCCCACTTCATGGGCTGCTTTTCTCCCGTTTTAAGCGAAATCACATTCAGGGTTTCTTCTGCAAGCGGAGATTCACCGTACAGCCAGATAAAAAAGCCAGCGGTATTTGAGAAAGTTCCTTACCACACGAAAATATACCGTTTCCCTGACCTCCTCCATAGAGCTACCGCAAACACCGCTTTTTAGCAGAACGTCCATCAGTTTTTCCGAAAAAGAGAAATTGAAGTGTATTCCCGAAATAAGCTGCCTTTCCTTTCCGTAGGTTCCGGCAAGTTTCTGACGGTAATACTCCTTGTCCTTAAACTCTCCCGAATAATGTGCAATGGGTATCTCCTGATTCTCCTTCAATACAGGAGGAAGGCTCTGAGGCCAGAAGCTCATCGCCGATATTCTCCGTAACCACATCGTGCAGCGTTTCCATAAATCCCAAAGCCTCTCCTACACTTGGCAGCGGCGGGTTATCATTTCCACCTGACTCTCTGAAAAGTCGGTGGTTATATAAGGGTGCTTCCCCTTGTCGCCAAATACTGCCGGGTGTGGAGTCAGGGCAAGCGTACCGTCCTGATTGACCCTGACATTTTCCTTTTCAAGTCCGAAACACCCCTCTCTAAGCAGATGGCTGTTCTGTTTAAGTATAAAGCAAAAATCCTGTGTATTCATATACTGCTATATTGTATGTTTGATTCTTCAAGTTCCTTTTCCCTTTTTCTATATAATAGATAAAGTACAATGCCCTTTATCACGCTAGTAAGCGATATGCTCCACCAGACACCATCTATTCCCATTCCCATACTTTTGCCAAGCAGAAGGGCAAGAGGTATCCTCATTGTGGTGAACACGATGCTCACGGTTGCAGGATATTTGGTAAGCCCCTGTCCGGTATAAGCCCCCGAAGTGAGAATTTCAAGTGTGGCAAACAGCTGTGAGAAGCCGACTATACGCAGATAGGCACTGCCTATTTCTATGGTGGCAGCCTCCTTCACGAAAAATGACAGTATGGTTTCCGGGAAAGCTAAAAATATGAATGTGGCAGGTATGGAAATACAATATCCAAGCCTGATGCTTGTACGATAGCATTTCCTAATCATATCCGTATTCCTTTCCCCGTAATATTGCCCTATCAGTATGGAGGTTGCCTGCATAAGACCGTTCATAAGAAGAAACGAAAGCGACTCTATCTGAAGACCCAGCTTCTGTGCGGCTATTGCATCTGTTCCCCATATACTTACTATACGCCCGATGGCTATACCGATAAGCGAGAACAAAATACGCTGCATGGCAGGTGCTGTGCCTATTCCAAGTATTTTCCTGAGAAACTTGCGGGGTACCGTTCTTTTATACTCAAGGTAAGTTCAAGCCTATGTCTGAGAAGAATTGCAGTAAAGAGCTTGAACACTATGCATCATGATAGTATGAGCGTGAATTTTGTCCGATTTGTGCATACCTTCCCCTTACCCCACAATGCGACTTGAGGCAATACGCAGATTAAAACCATAAGGAACGGACTTTATCCGAATCCAGTTTTGAAAGGTCTTGCATAAGCCCGGTTTTCAGTATAGATATTCAGCACGTATTGCCTTGCTGTCATGATCCACTTGGCAGGTACGGAGATGAAGCTGAAGACAAAAGCCTTTATGCGACTCGTTTCCTTGAGCCCGAAAGCCTTGGTGTCAAGCTTGCTAATGATGGTCTTATAGAAATTGTGTATCAATGCCGTAAGCAGAAGGAATACAGTGTTCTCTGACATGAACGACTTGGGGAGCCTGTTCCAGCCGAATCCGTTGTTCATATCATCGAATATACGCTCTTTGCCCCCACGCTTGTTGTAAAATTCGACGATGTCTCTTGTTGATGAGTCATAATCGTTGGTAAGAATGGATCTGTAGGTGTATTCACCTTCCCACAAGTCAAGCTCTCCATCCATGCGCTTTTGTCTCTGAATGACAAGACGATAGCACTTGCCTTCCCATTTCTCAACAAGAATGGAATTGAGTTCAAACTGGATGCCGTTGATTTCCTCCGTCTTCCATCCCCTCAGTGAAAACAAGTCATCGTAGAGCGAACTGCATCTGTTGGCGCGGATGTAGAAGTGCGTGCAATGCTTCTCTATCTCACTGACAATTTCCTTCGAGCACGAACCACAGTCGGCTCTGAAGCGATTCACACGGATGCTGTTGGCTTCCAGTAGGGCAAAGAATCTCTTGTGGGTCTCAGCCTGATAAAAGCGCACATTTGTGTTGCCATCGCTGTTCTCGACATAGACAATCATGTCACCGATGACATATACGCCAGGTCTGTAGCCGAGGAACTTCTTGTATGTCGGTTTTGCATCATACTTCTCTGTTTCAAGGAACTGATGGTCGAAATCAACATCGTAGGTTTCCACCTCATTCAGTTCACCAGTGGAAACCAAGGCTTTTATAAGCAAGGCGTTGAGCTTGTCTGCCGTATTGAAATCATAGGTCTTGCCCTTATCGGAAGTATATGAGATGTTTTCCTGTGTCAGTTCCTTGATGGCTCTGAGGATGGTATCAGAGCTGCATGTGCGCAAGGTCGGATGATACGAGAGATGACGCATCAGATGCGATGTTACATCCTCCACGCATGAACCGCCACAGAAGTATACGCTCATCAGAGAACGAATAATTTCGCTGTACTGGTATCCGATGATACTGCGGCATCTCTGACCAAGTGTCTGGTCGATAATAGGTGAAAGCATGGAGTCAAATTGCTCCATGATTGAAAAAATTCCTCCAAAAGGTGTGAGTTTTTCAGATTTTATTTGTACCTTTTGCCATGTCTTGTTACGATTTACGCTTGTTTTGATTTGCAACACTAAGATAAGTGAAAAATCTGACATGGCAAAATCCTGAGCAACTTTTTGTTGCTCAGGAACTTATAAATAAAGTTAAATCAAAGTGTTGCGGAATTAAGGGAGATAATATAAATGGAAAAATACAACAATTGGAAACTTAAGTTTTATACAATATGGGCAGGGCAGGCAGTATCATTAATCACTAGTGCCATCCTGCAAATGGCGATTATTTTTTACCTTACAGAAAAAACAGGATCTGCGATGGTCTTGTCTATGGCTTCACTTGTAGGTTTTTTACCCTATGCGGTCTTTGGACCAGCCATTGGTGTATTAGTGGATCGTCATGATAGGAAGAAGATAATGATTGGTGCTGATTTAATTATCGCAGCAGCTGGGGCCGTGCTAGCTATTGTTGCATTGTATATGGAGTTACCTATCTGGATGGTTATGGTAGTATTGTTTATCCGTAGCATTGGAACAGCTTTTCATACCCCGGCTCTCAATGCGGTTACTCCACTTTTAGTACCAGAAGAACAGCTTACGAAATGTGCAGGCTATAGTCAGTCTTTGCAGTCTATAAGCTATATTGTTAGTCCGGCGGTTGCAGCACTCTTATACTCCGTTTGGGATCTAAATGCTATTATTGCCATCGATGTATTGGGTGCTGTGATTGCATCTATTACGGTAGCAATTGTACGTATTCCTAAGCTGGGTGATCGAGTGCAAAGTTTGGAACCAAATTTCATAAGAGAAATGAAAGAAGGAATGGCTGTACTACGGCAAAATAAAGGATTATTTGCTTTATTACTCGTTGGAACATTATATATGTTTGTTTATATGCCCATAAATGCTTTATATCCTTTAATCACTATGGAATATTTTAATGGTACACCGATGCATATTTCTATTACGGAGATTGCTTATGCCTCTGGTATGTTGATAGGGGGTCTATTATTAGGGTTATTTGGGAATTACCAAAAGCGAATCTTATTAATAACGGCATCCATTTTTATGATGGGGATAAGCTTAACCATTTCAGGATTACTTCCCCAAAGTGGATTTTTCATATTTGTAGTCTGCTGTGCAATAATGGGGCTTTCGGTTCCGTTTTACAGCGGTGTGCAAACAGCTCTTTTTCAGGAGAAAATTAAGCCTGAATATTTAGGACGTGTATTTTCTTTGACCGGAAGTATCATGTCACTTGCTATGCCAATTGGGTTAATTCTATCTGGGTTCTTTGCTGATAGAATCGGTGTAAATCATTGGTTTTTACTATCAGGTATTTTAATTATTTGCATTGCAATAGTTTGCCCAATGATAACTGAGATTAGAAAATTAGATGCAAAATAAAGGAGTGTGTTCGTATGATATATAATATTATTCAATCAGTGACAGAAAAATTATCCTCTTTGCCTTTTATAGAAGGCATCGTATTAGGGGGATCCCGTGCAAGAGGTACCCATACAGAGGATTCTGATATAGATATCGGAATTTATTACAATCAAGAATCATTTGACCTGACAGCGATTAACCAAATTGCTACAGAGTTGGATGATGAGAATAGAAACAACCTTGTTGTACCTCCCGGAGCGTGGGGTGATTGGGTCAATGGAGGCGGATGGTTAGTTATTAACGGGTATCATGTTGATCTGATTTTACGTGATATAAAACGGGTGGAACAAATAATCAAGGATACGGAGCAAGGAATTGTTACTGCAAATTATCAGACCGGGCATCCCCATGGTTATATAAGTGCTATGTATCGTGGAGAATTGGCTATCAGCAAGATACAATATGCTAAAAATGAAAGCTTTTGCGAATTAAAAAATCAGGCGGAAATTTACCCTGGTGCTCTAAAGAAGAGCTTGATAAACTTTTTCTTATTTGAAGCAGAATTCTCTTTAATGTTTGTAAAAGCAAATGCGGGAGCAGAGGATAAATATTATATTGCAGGCCATGTTTTTCGTATTATTTCATGCTTAAATCAAGTACTATTTGCATGCAATAATGCTTATTGCATTAACGAAAAGAAAGCTATAAAACTGCTTGAAACTTTTGAATATAAACCTAAAAAATATGCCGAAAGGGTAAATCATATTTTTGAAGTACTTGGTCTTTCACTTTTTGAATGCTACGATATGACCGAGAAGCTATATAAAGAAGTGAAAAAAATTGCAACGGAGATAAATAACTTTTTAAACGAGGGGGAATTCAGATGAAAGAAAACAAATATGATGATAATATATTTTTTCAAAAATACAGTCAAATGAGTCGCTCACAGCAGGGACTAGCCGGTGCAGGAGAATGGGAAACATTGAGAAAGCTGCTGCCGGATTTTAAAGATAAGCGTGTGCTTGATTTAGGATGTGGCTATGGATGGCACTGTATTTATGCGATGGAACACGGAGCGTCTTCTGTTGTAGGTGTTGATATTTCTCATAAAATGCTCGAGGTAGCCAAAGAAAAAACACATTTTCCACAGGTTGAATATAAATGCTGTGCTATAGAAGATGTGGAATTCCCAGAGGAGAGTTTTGATGTAATATTAAGCTCACTTGCGTTTCACTATGTAGCAGATTATGAGATTTTAGTAAAAAAGATATATAGAATACTGAAGTCTGGTGGTAAGCTAGTTTTTACGGTTGAACATCCTGTTTTTACTGCCTATGGAACACAAGACTGGCATTATAACGAAAAAGGAGAAATACTGCATTTTCCAGTGGATAATTATTATTATGAGGGCAAACGGACAGCTGTATTTTTGGGAGAAAAGGTTACAAAATATCATAGAACACTGACCACATATCTAAATACGCTGCTTTCAAATGGTTTTATAATAAATCAGATTGTGGAGCCACAGCCGCCGGAAAACATGATGGATATTCCGGGGATGCAGGATGAAATGCGCCGTCCCATGATGCTGATTGTATCGGCCAACGAAAAAAAAAAGTGGATCGATAGAACTAAAACAACTATAAGGTATAAATGGAGGTAATTTATGTTTAAAAGAAAAAATTATTATAGAGATGAAAGAAGTATTCAAAGAAATACCTTTTGGCATAGAGCATACTCTTAAAGTTTTGAAAAATGCAGAAGATATAATGAACGGAGAAAATATCGGAGAGGAAGAAAAAGAATTCATCAGTATTACTGCTATACTACATGATATTGGTGCGGTTGAAGCACAAAAAAAATACGGTTCTATTGATGGTGTCTATCAAGAAAAGGAAGGACCAGCAGTAGCGAAAGAAATATTAAAAAAGGTAGGCTATAACAAAAATATTGATAGAATATGCTTTATAATAGGCAACCATCATACTCCATCTAAAATTGATGGACTTGATTTTCAAATACAATGGGAAGCTGATTTGCTTGAAAATTTAATGCGGTTATGGATAAAGAAAAAGAACAGGAAAAGATAAAAAAGTGTATAGGTGAAAACTTTAAAACAAACACAGGGAAAAGGATAGCTTATAATCGCTTTATTTTAGATTAGTAGTAGATTATTACAGTTATGTATTTTACTCAAGTTTCGGATTTAGGTTTTATGCAGTCTGAGCGATCAGTTGCATGGCCTTGAACCTGCGGTTATCCCGTATAATTTGCTCCATCAATTCGTTCTCGTCAATGGTAAAAATCTCAGCCACGATTGCTATTACATCAATAATGATTGACCAGATCTTTTCCACGACGGTGAGCTCGTGTACGCCTTCATATATATCGGCGAACAATCCTCCAATGGTCTCTTCACCATGCTCTTCAGGCGCTCAAGCTTGGATACGAAATACTCTTCCTTGCGTTTTTCGGTCTGGCAGTCTCTGTCACGCTTGCGGTTGTAGCGCCTCTCGCGCTGCCGGGCCGTAAGACCTTGTTCCTTGCCATCGACCTTCCCTCTCTCGCCGTGAATCGAGAAGTCCACGACAAATTGAGAGCGGCCGTCGCTCCAGCACAGGGCCAGCAGCTTGTAGCCGAGAATGCACCGCTGAAACACGTGCGAGAATATCTTGCCAATACACTCCATCCTCAATCCGGTCTTCGGCAGGTCGGAATCATCCACAATAAGCACTGCCGGAAGATGGCTCTTTTGATAGTCTTTCCTTATGGTCACGGCCTTGATGAGATGACAGGCGATGTGCCAGATGATGTTGCTAGTCTATATTGTCCTTGGCCATAAACGAATAGAGTAGGTCCTTCTTACCCCCGAACAGTTTCGAGATTGACGATCCGGCATAATGAGAAAAACCCGGGACGGCCATAAACGGCAGAATCAATATGATCTGGAAAAGTTGAAGGTTGGTAAGCTGACAGTTCTCACGTTTTTTCCCTCCGAGATCTTTGTCTGAAATCCTCATCCCCTCAAGGAGGGTCATAAACTTGGAAAATGCGGGATTGATTCGTTTTCCCGTGAAAAAGTTGCGGATCTCCGATGGAATTTTTGTAATTTTGCTCATGGCTTTGAGTGATTGTAATTAGTTGTTTGGGCACCTCTAAATTACTAAATTTCCGTGACATACGGAAATCCTCAAAGCCTTTTTTATGCCCAAATCTATCCTCTCAACCTAAATCCGAAACTTGAGTAAATTATAATTATGAGATGCTACGTGCTTTTGTTCAATATACCCTAAACGTCGATTTAAATGCGCCTGTGATAAAGGATTTAGTTGAAAAGTATAAGGATATAGAACAATTTAATAGGAGCATAACAGATAAATACGTTGCAATATGTAAACGCTTTTAATATTTGAATTTAGCCGTTTATGTAGAATGAAGGTGTGCAAACAAACAGACCCTGAAAAGGGTCTCACCCCCGTTAACCGCAATGTCAAAGACTTGCGGATGGCCAGATGACTCCTATACATCCGACCCCAACGGGGTCGAACCATATAATCTGTAGAAAGGTTCGACCTCCGTTGGGGTCGTGGATTGGGAAGGCACTTCGACCCGCACATTGTATCATGTGCGGTTACTTGAAGTTCGACTCCCGTTGGGGTCGATGGCTCGTCGTTATTCTGAATCTTAGCAAATCCTCTCTTTTTTAATGAACTGTGTGCTTGATCACTGAAAATAATCCTTATTTTTGCCACGAGAGTTTTACGAAAGATAAATAGATAAAGTATTGGAAAAGAAACATAACTGTCAGCAGTGCCCACTGAGGCGGCGATACGACCGTTCACCCAAGTCATTGTTGGGTCGTTTTTGGCGATGGCACATCAATTTCTGTCCGGGATGGAAAGCCTATTTCCTGTCGCTGAGCGAAGAGGAACGGCATGTATTGAGAAAGCAATACGCTTTTCATAAGCCTCAAATCCGCAACTAAGTCCTTCATCGTCCTATTTACGTGTACACGTTCTCTCATTACTGAATTATTAGATAAATTGAGGCTGAAATACCCACTTCTGCCTACAATACCCCCTTACCCCACAATGCGACTTGAGACAATACGCAGTATCATACCCATAAGTTGTAGTCGTCATCCAAAATCAGTCTGGAATACATCTGCGTAAGCATTATTACAGGTATAGATATTCAGCACATACCACCTTGATGTTCTGATCCATTTGGCTGGTACAGAGACAAATCTGAAGACAAACGCTTTTATGCGACTTGTTTTATTGGGTCCGAACCTCTTTACGTCAAGTCTTTGGATAATGACCTTGTAGAAGTTACGGATAAGTGCTGTAAGAAGAAGGAACACTGTGTTCTCTGCCATGAAGGATTTGGGCAATCTGGACCATCCGAAACCATTGTTCATGTCATCGAAGATGCGCTCCTTTCCTCCGCGGAGGTTATAGAACTCGACAATCTCTCTTACGGAAGGCTCGTAGTCGTTGGTCAGGATGCAGCGGTATGTGTATTCTCCTTCCCAGAGGTCAAGCTCACCGTCCATCCGTTTCCGCCTTTGAATCACAAGCCGGTATGTCTTGCCTTTCCACTTCTCTACAAGAATGGAATTCAGCTCAAACTCAATGCCGTTGATTTCTCCCCTCTTCCAGCCTCTGAGAGCGAAGAGGTCATTGTAGAGCGAACTACAGCGGTTGGCACGGATATAGAAGGTCTTGCAGTGGGTGGCAACCTCTTCCACGATCTCTTCAGAGCACGAGCCGCAATCAGCTCTGAAACGATTGATAACAAGATTGTTCTGTTCAAACCTTTCGAAGAATCTCTTCAGCGTGTCCTTCTGATGGAAACGGACGTTTGTGTTGCCGTCGCTGTTCTCAATGCCGACAATCAAATCTCCAATAACCGCCACACCTGGTCGATAACCAAGGAACTTCTTGTATGTATGCTTTGCATCATATTTCTCTGTTTCTATGAACTGGTGGTCGAAATCAACATCATACATCTCACCCTCTTTCAGCTGACCAGCTGCACACATACAATTGAGCAGTAAGGTATTGAGGGTGTCAGCCGTATTGAAATCGTAGTTCTTACCCGTATCTGACGTGTATGAAATGTTCTCCTGCGTCAGTTCCTTTATCGCTCTGAGGATAGTGTCAGAGCTGCAGGTACGAAGTGTCGGATGAAGCGAGAGATGGGGCATCAAATGAGTTGTGACATCCTCAATACATGAGCCGCCACAGAAGTAGATGCTCATGAGAGAACGGATGATTTCGCTGTATTGATAACCATACAGCCTGCATCTTAGACCGAGGGTTGTGTCAATTACATATGACAATGTGGAGTCAAATTGCTCCATCATTGCAAATATTCCTCCAAAAGGAGTGAGTTTCTCAGATTTTATTGCTTTCTTTGCCATGTCTGTCGGGTTTGATACATATTTTGATTTGCAACACTAAGATAGGTGAAAAATCTGACATGACAAAATCCTGAGCAACTTTTTGTTGCTCAGGTACTTAAAAAGTTATATTTATAATAGTGTTGCGGAATTAAGGTATATAAAAGATGTGTTGGGACTTGCTGACAAAATCAAGAACTTGTCGAAGATATACACCTATGCCCGCAACTTCCTTTATCTCGGTCGTGGGTACAACTACCCCACCGCCCTTGAAGGTGCGTTGAAGCTGAAAGAAATATCCTATATCCATGCGGAGGGTTATCCTGCTGCGGAAATGAAGCATGGACCGATTGCACTTGTAGATAGCGAGATGCCCACGGTGGTCATTGCTCCAACGGACTCGCTGTATGACAAGATAATCAGTAATGTAAGGCAGGTGAAGGCGCGTGGCGGTACGGTTGTCGCCATCATTACCAAGGGCAATGACGCAATGAAGGACATCGCCGACCATTGCCTTGAAGTGCCCGACGTACCCGAATGCCTTACACCTCTCGTTGTTTCCGTCCCATTGCAGTTGCTGGCCTATTACATCGCCATCAACAAGGATAGGAATGTTGACCAGCCAAGAAACCTTGCTAAATCAGTTACCGTAGAATGAATAGAATATTATCACTTATTGTTACCATCCTCTTTGCGTTGTGCATTGAGGCTGGCATCTTTATGCTTATTGCCCACTGGTGGGGCATGACTGCGGCCATTACCGTGATAGCCATTGAATGTGTGTTAGCCTTATGGACAGTTTACGAAATGAGACATGCGAGTGATGAACCAGTTGATGAATAACATTGCAGGCTGTGGTTAGAACGAAAAAGGCTAAAAACAAAAGGACGGGTCGATGATTCGTCCTATTTTTGTGTCTTTTTGGTGGCAAAATGTAGCGATTTAGCAAAATAAACATAAATTCCAGTGATATTCAGCATGAAAATTCGCCCATTTAAGTGAAAATGTGTAATTTTGCAACGCAAAATTGTGCCTAAGCATTTGCATCAAAACAACAATAGTTCAATCGAGGCTGATATGAAAGTAGAGATTAACAAGAAACGTTTAGAATACCTGCTGGCATTATACAAGATGTCGGTGGATGACTTGTTGTCTCTTCTGAACAAAGGCAGGAAACGGATAACAGGAGCCGCAGACATCAGTGGAGATTCTATTGATTTGGGGGTGTTGAAGCGTATAGGTGAGATATTCGACAAAGAAGTCAGTTTCTTTCAAGACTATTCTAAGTTGTCAACCAATGCAAGCAGCAGTATCTTCTTCCGCAAGACCTCATTCGGAACAGAGCTGAACTTGGAGTCGATCCGTACTGTAAACCGATTCGAGAGTCTGAAAAACGCTTTGGATGCATACAACAAACTGTCGCAACTGGATGTGAAGTTTGACATAGAACACTACACCCTACAAGATGACCCTAAGACAGTAGCCGTACGTGCAAGAGATTTTTTTTATCCCGGGGAAACTGTCAATCATAGGCAGTTTCTTGTGAAGATGATAGAAAAAATCGCCGATCATGGCATTTTTGTCTTTGAATACATAGAGACATGGAACAAGAAAGAGAAAACCAACATTGACGGTTTTTACCTTAAGCCCAATGTGATAGTGCTTAAGCATCATAAGCATTACAAGCGAGAAATATTCACTCTGGCGCATGAATTGGGGCATTGTCTATTGGGGATTGAAGAAGTGGAGTCGGTGGACATGATGGACATCTCGGCACAGACTTCATACAGTGATGTCGAAAGATGGTGCAATGATTTTGCATATCAGTTCATTATGGGACAAGAAGCAGAAACACTTGCTAACATAGCATGTGTAGATTCCCGTAACGACTACTGCATTGACCTCTTCAAGGCTATCAGTGCACGGACGCACATTAGCCGTCTTGCCTTATATACAAGGATGTATATCGACAGGAAAATCAGCTATTCGAGCTACAGCAATGTCAAGAGTGAATTGGCAGAGGAATACAGAAGAAGAGAGGAACAGGAAAAGTTGAAAAACTCTGAGAAGAGAGGCGGGCGAACACCAAAGCCCATCATTTCTCCGCTATTCTTGAAAACCATGCAATATGCCTATTTCAATGGAGTGGTCAACGAGACCACTTTCTGTTCGAGACTCAATGTCAAACCAGCAAATTTTGAGAGGGAGTTATGGCGATAGTTGTTGATACATGCTCATTGGTGATGATTGCCAAGAATTATCTTCCCTTGGATAAGGACGGACAGTTGTACTCATTCCTGGAAGAGGCGTTCTCCCGCAAGGATTTGATGCTACTTGATGTGATTCTGGATGAATCAAAACGCACCTCCAAAGGAATTGCAGTTGAAAAGATGCCTTTCCTCAAAGACAAGAAATTGGTCATTCCGACAAAGGATCTATTTCCATGTGCCCCAGAGAGATTCAGCAACATGATAGACAACAATTTCTGTGTAAGACTGAAGAAGCAGGAACTGACTGAAGAAGAATACATAGAGCAAAAGGAAGAATACCTTAAAACAGGTGATGCTAAGATTATCATTTATGCACTGAATGTACGACACTCGGACGCTATCCATCTGGAAGAGATGCAAGTAATGACGGAGGAAACAAGGCAGCAGCAGAATGACGGTAAGTTGTTCAAGAAACTTCCTTTGTTGTGTGAGCAGATAGGGATTGGAACACTAACCGTTTCAGAATATCTGCATAGAAACGGGTTCTTTATTGACAAATAGCATAGATATTAGTATCATCTTATGACATCTTTCACGAAATCATATTATATTCGTGAATAAAACACTTGTTTTTCAAGAATAGAAATTGTTGAGGATTAGATATTTAAGACATTATTGCAATGCGGAAGGGGTGATGTGAACGACAAAAGACAAGGCGTTCTATTAGAGTGGATGCTTGATAAGATTGAGAAGAATGGACGGGTCGATGGCTCGTCCTTTTTTTGTGTCTTTGAGTGTGAGGTGCAGGTGGGGACCAGTACTGCGACCACTGTTGCCTGTCAGCGCGATGATGATGCCGGGACGGACGTGGGTGCCTTTGGTGACGAGAGTTTGGGAGAGGTGGCAATAGCTGACGGTGAAGTCGCCGTGACGGAGGGTGACATAGAGGCCTGAACGTTTGTCCTTGCCTACCTTGATGACCTCGCCGTGCATCATGGCGTATGTGGGTTCGTAATTTGCCTTCAAATCAAGCCCGTTGTGTAGGGCTTTTCTTTTTGTAAATGGGTCTCTGCGGTAGCCGAAAGGGCTGGTGACAGAGATATGACGGAGTGGACTGACAAGTGCCGTGTGGCGGTCGGTCTGCTCCGTTTGGGTTTGTAATGGGGCAAAGGCAAGAGAGTCTCGCCGCTGATGCGGCGAGCACGGAGGCAGTTGTTCGGATGTTGCGGACTGCGTCGTTTTTGGCACAGCCTTGCGGTGTACCTTAGTCTGTGTGACGGTATTGAACTGAGCGCATACTGTTGCTGATGAACAGAATATTGCTGCTATTGTGATGAGTAGAAATCGTTTCATGGTGCAAAAGTAACAAGCAATTCTTTGACTGGCATAAAGAACAAAGGGAAGACAAGAAGATTGTAACATAATATAGCAATCGAGTTTGATTTTTGAGCAGAAATCAAACTCAAATAATAATAATCGTCAAAAATAACACGCATTATCTTATGCAATTCTGCTTGTCTCTGAATAGGTATATAACTTTGCATGAGTTTAATTTCAAATTCAAAGTTAAAGTATGAAGCAAGTACGATTTGAAGAGAGCGAGGTGCCTTATCAGACACTGGCTCGTTTTGGTCTCACACAAGAGAAGATTGAAGACCTGCCCATGTGGGCGTTGGAAGATATTGGTCAGGGACGACGTTCACCGTTGCTGCCCATTCAGGTGAATAATGATGAGGGCGAGACATTGAAGAGCCGCACCCGATTTGCGTTGGTCCGTATGGAGGACGGCAAGGTGGATGTGGTCTTCTATCCGCAGTTGGAGAAATCACCATTGGAGGCTTTTACTCAGGAACAGCAGGAGGACTTGCTGGCTGGAAAGGCTATCCTTGCCGATGTTAAGGATGCTGATGGCAGGAGCAGCAAGGCTTTCGTGCAGATTGACACGGAGACCAATCAGGTGATGTCGGTACCTACGCCTGTCATCGGGCGCAACTTGGAGGTGCTGAAGGATGAACTGAAACTGAGTTCGGCAGAACTGACCGTGATGCAGAAGGGTGAGCCGCTCACGCTCATCATGGAGGACGAACAGGTGACGGTGGGTATTGACCTGAACGATAAGACCGGCATAAGGATTAATCAAGGCGACAGTCAGAAGTGGAAGGAGAACACCAAGCGAGAGTGGGACAAATACACCTTCGGGTGCTATGGCTGTTGGGTAATGGGCGATGACGGTAATCTTGACTATGTGCCTGAAGAGGAATACACGGAAGAACTTTGGAATGAGCAGAAGAAGAATGGAGAGCGCAACCGCGCCTCTTTTTCCATGCACAAATAATCTACACATAATATAATAAGTATATGGCATCAAATAAATATTATCCAGAGGATGTGCTCGTCGAGAAGATACAGAGCGGCGAGTACGGTTGGTTGGAGTATGTCAACCATCATTCTGCTGAATGGCAGGAAGAATATGAGAGCTATTGTCTGAACAACGGACTCTGCATTTGTGAAGAGAGTGCGGAGCAGTTTGTCCATCACAAAGATGAGGAACTGGAGAAGGCAATAGAGAACGGTGAAGCATGATAAATGAAGAGTGAAGAATGAAGAGTGAAGAATAAGTATGGCGATAAGAAAGAATACGAATCCCCAACAGATGGACCTGCAACCAGAGATGCGTGACTTGCTCATGCGCAATGGTATGCAGGCTCATGTGGTGAGTAATGGCAGCGGCTATCAGCTTGTGGTGCAAGGGCATGACAGTCCGCTGCTTACCTATAACATCACCGAGAAGCAGATGTTGGCTCTGACCGACTGGGGTACGAATCATGCCAACAAGTTAGCCTACAATACCTTTACGGGCATTGTGGGCAACGACTTCTATATGCCCAAGAACTTCGTTCATGCACGCAATGCCAACGGTCGTGTAGCTATGGGGCTGCACGGCTATCGTGTTGGTATCGGCGAGTATGGACGGATGGGGCGCATCGATATGCCACCACCCTTTTTAGGTTGGACACCACGCAGTCAGGAGGGATTCCATCTTCGCAGAGTTGGAGGACGATTGTTCTTCCCCGAAGCCCCGATTGTGCCTGAACGTTGGGACGGCAGAATGAAGCCTGGCGAATTGCAGAGCGGCGGTTATGGGTTCTATTATAAGGGACAGCAACAGAGTTATAGCCCTCAGCAACAGGATGTGCTGAAAGATTTGGAGGGAATCATAATGCCTTCCATCAGCCGCACGAGAAGCACGGAGCCAGCCAAGCCTTATAAGGAACTGATTACCTCGCCTGTCTATTTCACCAATGAGAAGTGGCAGGAGTGTCTGGCATCGCATGGCATCATCATTGATGAGAATGCGAAGACGCTGACCATTCAGTCGAACAGCGTCAATGCCGACATGGTGTATGACCTGACAGATGAGGAACTGAAGAAACTCACCTCCAACTCCATCAAGGAAGTGCCCGTCGTTCAACGCTTGGAACTGCTGAATGGCATCATCAAGGACGACTTTGCTGACAAAATCCTGATGGACACACTGAATAGCAAGGAGCGCATCGACCTGCATCTGCATCCCGAACTTGAACAGGAGTTGCAGCAGCGTCAGCAACAAGACGAGGAACGGTTGCTTCCGTTGGAAGAGGACGAGACTGTCAGACGTGACGTGTTGCAAGGCGATGCCATGGTGAGAGGTGAAGACCTTGCCTTGATTAATGAGAACAAGGGTTGGTATCGTGAGGGAGCGCATGGGCGTGAAGTGAAAGTCGGTGACATCATGGTGGAGAAAGTGCCTCCGATGGAGGGAGATAAGAAAGGCGAAGATAAGTATCGCATGACCGCCATTATCAATGGAGAAGCCATCACGCACGAAATCAAGCAGAAGGACTACGACAAGTTCTTGGCGGTGGATGACTACCATCGCATGAAACTCTTCTCCAAGGTTTTCAGTGAAGTGGATATGAAGACACGCCCCGAAACCAACGCCGGACTGGGCACGAAGATATTGGCGGCTCTGACGGCAGGAGCAGTCGTTACAGCAGAGGTGGCGCATGACATAAGCCACCATCATCACCATCCAGCCCCGGAGTTCTATGCAGAGCATCATGGCGGTCCACGTCCTTACTTCAAACCGGGAGTGGATTCGCCACAGGAGATTGCGGCAAGGTACTTTGAGGCAGAAGCAAATCATGTTGCCACGGAGATAAGGAGAGGATATTAACAATGTATAATTTACAATTTATAATTTATAATGAGTAGTGAACTGACATACGATGACTTTCTGGACAGGTTGAGCATACAGGAAGTACTGGTGGACGCAGGGTATCATCTGAACAAGAGAGATGGCTTGCGTTATCCGTCGTATGTGCGTACTGACAGTGAGGGCAGACGGGTGCGTGGTGATAAGTTCATTGTCACGCAGAATGGGAAATGTTGCTTCCAACCACCGCAGCAGAAGGTGTATAATGTCATTTCGTTCATCAAGGAGCATCCAGAAATGTTTTCAGAGAACAAGGTGGGAATGTCTCCTGACCGACTCGTCAACCTCGTCTGCAACCGACTGCTCAACCAACCCATAGAGGACAGACCATCGAAGATTACAGAACCAAGAAAGGACGGAAAGCCATTCAACCTGAATGACTACGACATCCACAAGTTCAATCCGCAGGACAGGGAAACGCAGAAAAGGTTTTATCCCTATTTTAAGTTCCGAGGCATCGACCTCTATACGCAGTATGCTTTTCATCGGCATTTCTGTCTGGCTACTAAGCATCGGACGGATGGACTTACCTTTGCCAACCTTGCCTTTCCGCTTGTACTGCCCAAGACACCCGACAAGACTGTGGGCTTTGAGGAACGAGGACGACCGAAGATGGACGGTAGCGGCGGTTACAAGGGCAAGGCAGAAGGAAGCAACAGCAGTGAAGGACTGTGGATTGCCAACCTCACGGGGCGAGCCGTTGGATAAAGCAAGCGAAATTGTATGGTTTGAGAGTGCCTACGATGCCATGGCAGAGTATCAGATAAATCCTGTAAAGATGGTGTATGTATCTACGGGCGGCACACCCACCGAGGGACAGATGCGAGGACTTCTGTCCGTTACTCCCAACGCACGGCACTATTTGGGTTTTGACAAGGACGATGCAGGGCGGCAGTTTGTTGCAAACTTCAGGAAGGTGGCAGCAGAGATGGGCTTCCGTCACGAGCATGTGCAAGCCTATCATCCATTGGGTTGCTACAAGGACTGGAACGATGCGCTGCTCAACAAGAAATCAGCAGAACTGATTGCCAAGGGCGAACCAGATACCTTCGACTATGCCGAGTTTATCGCAGCCGGCAAGGCAGAGAAACAAAGGGAAAAAGAAGAAAAGAACACATATCATAGAAGCGTATGAGACAAGAAGATAATAGCATCATCACCTTGTGCCCCAGCATCGGACAGTTTTTCATCAACGAACTGCCTCTGTTGCTGTTGTGCGTGGCAATGCTCCTAATCGGAGGATTGCCCGGTTGTGCATATAGTACCCTGTTGCTTGTCTTCAGCCTCCTGTTCTCCCTCTGTTTACTCTACCGATTCATCTATCTGAGGAGTATCCGCTACCATATCGGGAGCGAGCAACTCATCTGTGAGCACGGAGTGTTTCAGCGGAGCGTGAACTACATGGAGTTGTACCGAGTGGTGGACTTTGCCGAGCATCAGACATTGATACAACAGTTATGCGGACTGAAAAGCGTGACCGTGTTGTCGATGGATAGAACGACACCGAAACTGGAAATGACCGGCATCAGCAAGAGTTATGACGTGGTGAGTGTGATAAGGACAAGAGTAGAAACGAACAAACGAAGAAAGGGCGTATATGAGATTACGAATAGATAAGATTTGGTTCATTGTCGTGGCATTGGTACTGAGCGTGCCGTCAGCCCATGCACAGATTGTGACTGCCAACCCTTTGGAATGGATGGCATTAGCAGAGGGCAACGAAGCCATCAACGGTGAGATAGAGAAGGAAATCAAAGGTCAGACCAAGACTGCCCTGTTGCAGAATACCATCGCCGCAGAGTTCACCAAGATACACGAATGGGAGAAGAAGTACAACAGTTATCTGAAAACCGCCAGTGGTTATGCCTCTTCCCTCAAAGCCTGTACCTATCTGTACGACGATGGAGTGAAGATATTCATCACCTTGTGTAAGATGCGCAAGGCCATCAACAATAATCCGCAAGGCATCGTTGCCACCCTCTCGATGAACAACCTGTATATGGAGACCGCCACGGAATTGGTGTCCGTCTTCACACTGCTGAAAGATGCAGTCGCCAAAGGAGGCAAAGAGAACATGCTGACTGGTGCGGAAAGGAGCAAGACGCTGTGGGCACTGAACGACAAGCTGAGTGCCTTCAGCAAGAAGCTGCATCGTCTTTATCTGTCTATACGATATTACACCATGACCGATGTGTGGAACGGCGTGACGGCAGGGATGATAGACCGAAGCAATGGAGAGATAGCCACCCAAGCCCTTAGCAGATGGCGCAGAGCAGGACGTATGACCATCAGTGATTAACGATAAAGGAATCAGTCATGAAGTATTTCATATCAATTGCCATTTTTATGTTTATATCATCTTTTGCAGGAGTGCGGGCGCAGAACGACCCGACTCTTGCGGGGATGATTCTGATGTACACCAACAAGGCGGAGAAAGAACTGAAGAATCAGGAGAAAGTGATGCTGCTACAATCCACCGGCCATATCTGGACCAAGGAGGAAGTGGAAGCCACTACCGACCTGCAGCGGGAGTTCAACAACTATCTGGACTCCTTCCGTTCCATCGTCAGCTATGCCGCACAGATATATGGTTTCTATCACGAGATAGGTCAGTTGGTGGACAATATGGGTGGATTGGTGGCGCAGTTGGATGCCCATCCTGCCAACGGACTTGCCGTAGCCCTGTCAGCCAAGCGCAACAAGATATACCGCGAGCTGATTATGAACAGCATCGAGATAGTTAATGACATACGCACGGTATGCCTGTCGGGCAACAAGATGACCGAGAAGGAGCGTGTGGAGATAGTCTTCGGCATCCGACCCAAACTGAAGAAGATGAACAAGCAGTTGAAGCGACTGACGAGGGCGGTGAAATACACCACCATGGGCGATGTTTGGATGGAGATAGACGAAGGGGCAAGACCCACCAAAGCGAACAAAGCCGAGATAGCAGCGGCTGCCAAGAGGCGGTGGAAGCAGGTGGGCAAGAACGTAAACTGATGGAGCAGCGAGAGCAGAGCCGAACTTGTTCGAGCTATGCCGAGTCGTGACAGAAGAAGACGAAGTCAAACCGTGATTAAAAAACGATAAGATATGGGATTTTGGAGTTCATTATTGAAATATGGTGGCAAGGCGGCACGAGGTACTGGCCATGTCATCGGAGTAACTGGAAAGACCTTAGGCAGTGCGGCACTCCACCCGCAACGCACCCTTATGGGAGCCGGCAAGGCTATGCAGACGGCCGCAGTGGGTAGTGCCGCAGGCTATGTGACATGGGAGAAGCTGACCACAGACAAGAGCGTGGCACGCATCGTAGGTGATGCTGTCATCGGCGAGAATGCCACGGAAGCGGTGGCACAAACCGCCAACGATGTGCAACGTCTGACGGGCAAGGCTGGTGAAGCCGTTGATGCGGTGAACACTGTAGCCGGAAAGATGGACACCCAGTTCAGCGGCATCAGTGATTTCTTTAGGAATATGTTCGGAGGCGTAGGATGCGACATGATAGGCAATCTCTTTGGCAATATCGGCAAGGGCAACGTGTCGGGTATGAGCATCGTCGGACTGGTGGCTGCCGCCTTCATGGTATTCGGACGCTTTGGTTGGATGAGCAAGATTGCGGGTGCCCTGCTTGGAGCGATGATCATCGGGAACAATTCTAAGGTGGCGCAAACTCTGCCTAACAGAGGCGGTACGTCTTCACATGGGCAGAACATGAAAGAAGCAGAGACCCAAAGCAGAGGGATGAAACGATAACCAATATACAGTGATATGAGATATACAGAAGAAATGATACTGCGCTCATCGAGCGGCTACTGTATGCCGTTTGAGGAGCCTATAAAGCAGGACGTGCAGATGTCCTTGGGTTACGGAGAGCAGAAAAATCCCGTGACGGGAGAAACATTCTTCCATCACGGCATAGACTTCTCAGTGAACCATTACCTGCTGTCGGCGGTGGCAACGGGAACCGTCTCTGCCATTGGGTCGGACGCGGAGCATGGCATCTACCAGACCATCCGCTACGGCAAATACGAAGTGACTTACAGGCATCTCTCCAATGTCTTCGCCAACTTCTCCCAAAGCGTCAAGGCCGGTCAGACCATCGCCATCAGTGGCGACCTGCTGCACATGGAGGTGAGGTTTGACGGAGAGGAAATCAATCCGTTGGAGTTCCTCACCATGCTCTACGGCAATATCAAGGCATTGGAGCACAATTCCCAAATGGGCATCAATGAACTGGACATGAACATCCCTTCACCCTACGACACCGACCGTCAGGAGATAGAGGCATTGATGCTCCGCTTCCTTCCCTCCTACTTCGAGGACCTTCAACAAGGAGCATACTCTCTGCCCGAACATACGGAGCAGTCGTTGAGAAACATCTTCTCGTTGGGAGCGAGCAAGCATTATTTCTACGAGACCATGCCGAGCATGGCTAATCCCTTGGGCATCGGCAACCGCTGTATGCCTTTGGCGACTAAGGTGCAGAACCTGCTCATTGCCGACTTTCTCAACTATCTTGCCATGCGACATCAGGTATATCTCTCCACGATGGACGAGGTGTTAAAAAAAACTCCCAGAGCACCCCCTGACGCATGACGGCATCATCGACCCTCTTGCCGACTTGGACGTGGATAGCGAGAGCTTCGACATTCCGAGGATAGTGAGCGTCTATCCCGACCGGGCTGGCGTGAGATGGTGGACAAAGGCATGGTTCAATGGTAAGGAAGAGGGGGAACCCTCCGTGGAGATTGAGGAACGTATGGCCGTGCAGTTCATCCACTGCCAAGTGGACAAGGACGCATGGTTGGAGGAACACTATCCTAAGCAGATGGAGATATATCACAATGCCATCGAGCAGACAAAGGAACAGATATTACAGCAGTATAATATATAAACAAGGTATATGGCAGTTAAGAACAGTCAGCGATTCGCAGAGATAGAGCGTCTGATGGGCGACTACTTCGGGTGTCACCTTGCCCCCGTGATGGGCAGGGTGCAACGGGACTTGTCCAACAGACAGGCAGACGAGATGCGAGCCTACTCCAACAGTACGGCTGGCATCCTACGCTCATTGGCCACTGCCAATATGCCTGGTGATGACCCATACGCCACGCTGAAGATTACAGGCAAGTGGAACAGCAAGACCACCGAAGACTATCTGGCGATGTGCAAGGAGGCTATTGTCGGCAACAAGGATATGCAGCGTGACCTTGCCGTGATGGCTGAGGAATGGCGCAAGGCGGTGGTGACGGAGATAGGACGAGAGCGGTACGATGCACTCTCTAAACAACTCGGTTGTGATTTGGCATACGCCTATATCGATCACCGCATGGAGCAGCTGATGATAGAAAAAATGGTGAAAGACCGTATGCCAACATCTTCTGCCGACTATATCATCCGCAAGGCGGCACAAAGCAGTCTGTTCGGTCTGCCCTACGAACTGAACAAGTCACCCCTTGCCGCAGAGATAGAAGCCAAAGGAGAGGCAGCCTATAAGCCCTCTCGAACAGAGAAGGCAGCGGGATGGGCAGCCGGAGCGGGTGCCGATGTCGTGGCCATGGGAGGGATTGGCTCATGGGCAACCTTCGCCAAGTTTGTCGGTATCGATATGGTGATGAATGTCGGCATGGAGCACCTAAGCAAGAAAGGTAGCAGCCAAGAGGTCTGTGTCGAGGAGTGTATCAGCAAGGGAGTTTTCGGTACGGGCACCAACGTCTTCGCCTCATTCCGCAAACAGGCAAAAGTCATCAAGAACCACGAGAACAGCTATATCAAGGCTACCAACAGCCATTTCAAGAACAAGATTCCCACGAGCAATATCACTTTTATGGATTGGACGAAACAAACCGAGCAGACCTCTTTTCCTTGGAACAAAGGTACGTTCCTTGACCCTCAGAGAAACGAAGCAACCAAACGTACAGGCAAGTACAAGGATGTGCCCTTGATAGTTGCGCCTGGACAGGAAGACGAGTATCTGGAGGTTAAGGCGAGACTGGATGCAGAGGCTGAGAAGGAGAAGAAGGCAGAACCGAAAGAAACTCCTGATTCATCGACTGAAGAGGCAACACCATCTGTAGTCCAGCAGGAGGAAACAGCCTTACAAACAAACGAAAATGGATGGGACGGGCTGTTGCAGAGTTTTGGACTGAACGGCTTTTCAGACATCGGCAAGAACCTTGGTTATGTGTTGGCGATGCTGCCCGATGTACTGGTGGGACTGTTCACTGGCAAGACAAAATCGCTGAATATGGACAATAGCCTCCTTCCTTTGGCCTCTATCGTGGCTGGAATGTTCGTGAAGAATCCTATACTGAAGATGCTGTTGATGGGTATGGGAGGTGCCAATCTGCTCAACAAAGCGGGACATGAGGTGCTGGGCAGGAAACAGCAGGAAGGCATTGCACCTACAGTTAGTCCTGCTGCATCTCGCATTCAGTACCGCCAATATCCTGATGAACCACTCAATCCTCGTATCAGCAACCCGATGCTGCAAGGGCGGTGTCTCGTTGCCAACATTGACCATGTGCCTTGTACCATTCAACTGCCTGACAGTGTGATTGGGGCGCATCAGTCGGGGGCATTGCCGCTGAATACATTGGCTAACGCCATACTTGCCAAGAACGACCAGATGCGACAGATGGCAGCAATGCAGTACGAAGAGCAGGCACGGGAGGCGTGGTGCGACCGAGGAATAGTGAAGCCCGACAACAAAATTGTCGGGAACGGTGGCTTGGTAAGCCAATTATAGAATGTGATTGAGATAAACAAAAAGATAAAAGCATGAAAGAGAAATCAGAATTTGAGAAGCGGACGGCGGAGAAGCAGGTGTCGCTGCTCACTGAGGCACTGACGAGTGCGGTGGATGCCAAGGGACATTGGTTGAATGCAAGCGGCAAACTCTATCCGAAGCTCTATCCCAAGGGCTTTTCGGTCAGTCCGTTCAATGCCCTTGTCCTTGCCCTTGACTCCGATGCCAAGGGTTGCAAGAGCAATCTGTTTACGCAGTTCTCGAAGCGAAGGCACGGGGTGAGAGCGTGAGGGAGCATGAGAAAGGTGTGCCGTTCCTGTATTACAATTGGAATAAGTACGTCAACCGCAACAATCCCGACGATGTCATCACCAAGGAGGCATACGCAGAACTGTCGGAACAGGACAAACAGCAGTACAAGGGAGTGAAAAACCGTGAGATCCGTGTGCTGTTCAATATCGACCAGACGCTACTGCCTATGGCTAACGAAACAGCCTACACTACGGCATTGAAGAAGGATGGCACGGTGGAGGATAGAGGTTATGGCGACAAGGAGGACAAGCAGCTGCATGGGTGCGTCAACGGATTCCTTCAGAAGATGAAGGACAACCTCGTGAATGTACGTCAGGACGGCACGGGTGTGGCGCACTACGACACCGAGAAGGATGTCATCTACCTGCCACGGCAGCGTGACTTCGAGCACTACAATGACTATGTACAGGAGATGATGCGTCAGTTGGTGTCTGCCACCGGTCATCAGCAGCGGTTGGCACGTGAGGGCATGGTCATGAAGAACGGCAAAGCCCCGTCGGAGGATGCCGTGAAGAAGGAACGACTCATCACTGAGATAGCTTCGGGCGTGAAGATGCTCGAACTGGGACTGCCTGCCCGTCTGTCAAAGGACAGCCTTAGCATGGTGGACTATTGGACGAGGGAACTGAAGGAAGACCCTTGTCTGATTGATGCCATCGAGAGTGAGGTGAACGGTGCGCTGAAGGTGTTGAAGAAAGCCGAACTGGGTGAAAAGGTGGAGTATGCCACCGACCAGCATCAGCGAGAGACGGCGCAGATACAGGTGCAGTTGCCCAACCACTACTTCGTAGCAGACGAAATCAAGCAGCATCCCAACGAGGAGCAGCGTACTGTGGTCATCGTGCGTGATGATGCCAGCAAGACCGCCGATGTGGTGCTGCCACAGGGTGCATCGTTGGAGGTGAACAACGAGATCAAGGGCATGAACAAGCAACGCTTCACCAATGCCTTGCAGAAAGAGGGTTATGACAACGTGCGTTTCTACAATCCCGACGGAGCCTTGGGCTTCCGTCCCGACGACAGTTATTTCGCCGACAAGAAAATCACGGTATCAAGACTGCGCAACTGGTCTATCGAAGACCTATCCTCGTTGGATGCTTCTGAGGCCGTAACCCACAGCCGTGACATCGGTTTCGACAATGTGCAGTTGGTAAAGGATGACAAGGAGCGGTGGGCATTGTACATCAAGCCCGAAGGTAAGGAGGGCTTTGCCGTCTATCCCGACAAAGGAGACCTCAATCATTTCTTCACCACCTTGAAGCAGTCGATGGACAACATCGAGCGTGTGCGTGAGGAACTGGCACAGAAGTATTATGCTATGGCAGAGGCGAAACCCGACCTGAAGGTGGACATCTTCGGAGGTAATGAGCAGGAGGTTGATTTGAACCGCATCCAGCGTGTGGCAGTATTCCGTGCCAAATCGGGCGAATGCCTGTGTGCAGCCACTATTGACGGCAAGAAGTTGCAGCCGAGAAGTGTCAGTCCGTCACAATGGCAACGATTGTGGGTGGCTCCTGACAGGGATTCCTACAAGCAGAACCTTGCCGCCTCGCTGTTTGCTGATGTATTGCAGAAAGACAACAATGTCGAGCAAAGTACACAAGAGAAGCAGGAAGAAGCGACGGAGTGAAGCAAGCGGAGACGGCAATTGTCGATAAGCATGATGAACAGAAGGAAGTGGTACTTAAGGAAGATAAAAGCTCTGAACAAAGGGAAGAGAAGAAACAAGAGGAAAAGAAAGAAGAAAAGAAGGATGAAAAGGCTGTCAAGGCTGCTGTCTCTCCCCTTGTCCAACAATATCTTGACTTGAAGAAGAAGCATCCTGATGCCATTCTTTTGTTTCGCTGCGGTGACTTCTATGAGACCTACAAGGATGATGCGGTGAAGGCATCCAAAATATTGGGTATTACGCTGACAAAGAGCAATGGGCGCAAGGATGATGAAGGCAAGCCGTTGGCAATGGCAGGATTCCCATATCATGCCCTCGACACCTATCTGCCGAAGCTCATTCGTGCTGGTGAACGGGTGGCCATCTGTGACCAGTTGGAAATGCCGAAGCAGACAACATCATCGAAGCGTGGAATTACGGAGATGGTGTCACCTGGAAAAGAGACAGGAAAGCAGATGGCACAGGAAAGTCAAGAAACAGAACAACACACCAGTCTAAGGAGATAGGCTTATGGGAAAGAACGCAGCGTATGCGCACAATATGCGGAGGAAGCCAAAGAACAGATGCGGATGTATGGGATTCCTGCCTCCGTCATCTTGGCGCAAGCCATACTGGAGAGCAGCAACGGACAGAGCCAACTGTCGCGCGAATGCAACAACCACTTTGGCATCAAGGCTACGGCATCGTGGTTGAAGAATGGCGGAGAGTATGGAGTCTATACGGATGATAGGCCCAACGAGAAATTCTGTAAGTACAAAAGCGTGGGTGACAGTTATGAGCATCACTCGCAGTTCCTGAAGCAGAACAAGCGTTATGCGCAGTGCTTCACGCTGTCGCCTGACGACTACAAGGGATGGACGAAGGGCATTGAGCGTGCCGGCTATGCCACGGGCGGCGGTTATGCTGCAAGTCTGCAGCGCATCATTGAAGCCAACGGACTGGACAAGTATGACAGTGAGGTGATGGCTGAGATGCGGGCAGAAGGTCGGTCGTTCGGGGTGGAGAATAATCCTCGTAGAGAAATGCCTGCTGCCCATGTACCGCAGTCTGCCGGGTATTCCTTTCCTGTGGAGCGAGAGGAGTTTCTCTTCATCACCTCGCCTTTCGGCAATCGCCAGGATCCGATGGATGCCACCAAGCAGCAGATGCACAAGGGCATTGACATCAAGACGAACCATGAGGCGGTGTTGGCCACGGAGAACGGCGGCAAGGTGGTGGCGGTGAACCATAATGCGAACACGGCAGGAGGGAAATCCGTCACCGTGGAATACAGCCGTGAGGATGGCAGCAAGGTGCAATGCTCCTACCTGCATCTGTCTGACATAGCAGTAAAGGTAGGTGACGTGGTTAATGCCAGTCAGAAGTTGGGGGTGTCGGGAAATACCGGCACCAGAACCACTGGCGAGCATCTGCATTTCGGAGTGAAGAGTGTATCGGCTGACGGCTCAAAAAGGGATATGGATCCAGCCGCTTATCTGGCAGAAATCGGACAGAAAGGCAACATCAAGCTACAGGCCCTGCATAACGGCAATGACCTGTTGGCAAAATACAAGAGCAATGCGCCACAGGAGCAGAAGGTTTCGTCGGAGGACTGGATGAAGAAAATCCTTTCCTCGGAGGACAGCGGCGTGGGCATTTCGGGAACGAATGACCCTATACTCGACATGGCGATGACCACCTTCATGTCGCTGATGATGTTGGCAGCGCAGATTGACAGCAATGATGAGGAACGACAAAAAGGACTTATCTCTGCCATGGCAGCCAACCGGCTCGTAGATTTGACCTCGCTTGTTCCAGGCATGAGGCAATGCACCATTACTGTGGGTGAGAACGGCAAGACTGTGCTTCATGCAGAGAGCGGTACGGTGAAGATTGACCGTGAACTGACCTCCTCGGAGATGAACCGCCTGTCGCTCATTTTGGGCAATGCCAATCTGTCGGAAGAAAGCAAACGGACGAAGATTGCGGGAATGGTGACAGGCATCGTGGCGACACAACAGGCTTCGCAGAACTTCGAGCAAGGGATGGAGGCTGAGTCAACAACAAAATCTGCAAAGGAAATGAAAAGGATAGCAAGTCATCTGTGTACATTGCTGGTGGGTATGGTAGCTGTGGCAGGACACTTCATGCTTACCCAATGGCTTTTCGGTCAGACCGTGGCCATCATCTATCTCGGCTTCCAACTTATCATAGCAGCGTGGATAGTCTATGAACTGATACGTGCGCCAGTATATGATGATTGAAAAGAGATTATTGTCATTGCGAAGACATTTCACTTGGACCATGGAGATGTATAATTCAAAAAGTATCGAGCAATGATCAAATGTAATGTAACAGTGTGCGGAACGGTCAGCAAGGCTGCGACCTGCCGCACGAACAAGGAGGGCAAGGCATTCGTGAGCTTTGCCATGAACGTAGTCATTCCAGCGAAGAGCGGGATTAACAAGACCATCGAGGTGTCGGTCATCAAGGACGGGACACTTACGGAGGTGGGCAGCTGCAACATCGGCGAACGCATTGAGGTAGTCGGTGTATTGGTACCGAGGAAACGGGGCGATGCCCTTTATTTCAACCTGTCGGCAAGCAGCATCAGCCACCAGCCTGACGAGGCAGAGGACTGCATCAAGGGCGTGATGGAGTTCCGCGGCAAGGTGGGCAAGAGCATTGAGGACAAGACGGACAAGAATGGTGTGCCGTACTGCCAGTTCTCCGCTTTCAGCGCAGAGAAAGTACAGGACGGATTTGAATACATCTGGGTAAGTTTCTTCCTATTCGATGGCAAATGCGAGGCATGGCTGCAACCAGGCGTGAAAGCGAACATCAAAGGGGCATTGTCTGTCAGTGTCTTCAATGACAAACTGGACTTCTCCTGCCGAGTGTCTGAAATGAGCGAATATGTTCCGCAGCCCTATAATGGTTAATTGACTATGGGAAAGCCTTATGCTAAGGAAGGTCCGAGTGCCGAAGACAAGGCACTCGACCTGTTTGCCGATATGATGATTGAGCGTATTCAGTCGCTGTCGGGCAAAGACGGATGGAAAAAGCCCTGGTTTACTGAAGGTGCGTTGCAATGGCCGAAAAACCTGAACGGACGAGAATATAATGGCATGAACGCTATGATGTTGCTCCTGCATTGCGAGAAGGAGGGTTACAAGATTCCTCGCTTCTGCACCTTCGATCGCATACAACAGTTTAACAAGGCTGGCAAGAAAGACGAGGAACAGAAGCCCCGTGTGTCAGTACTGAAAGGTGAGCATTCTTTCCCCGTGATGCTCACCACGTTTACGGTGGTCAATAAGGAAACAAAGGAACACATCAAGTGGGAGGACTACAAACTGCTCTCTCAGGAAGAGCGCGAAAAGTACAATGTATATCCAAAGCTTCAGACTTACCATGTCTTCAATGTGGCGCAGACCAACCTGAAGGAGGTCAGACCAGAGTTTTGGGAGAAACTGGAACAGGAATACTCGATGCCCAAGGTAGAGAAGGACGAGCAGTTTGCCTTTGAACCCGTGGATAGGATGATAGCGGACAACCGTTGGATATGTCCCATCAAACCGATGTTCGGTGATTCCGCCTATTTCTCCATCAGCAAGAATGAGATTGTGATGCCTGAGAAAAGGCAGTTCAAGGATGGGGAGTCTTTCTACTCGAACCTTTTCCACGAGATGGGACACTCCACGGGTGCGGAGGGGCAGTTGGACCGCATTAAGCCCGCTACCTTCGGCTCGGCAGAGTATGCACGCGAGGAACTGGTGGCAGAACTGACGGCTGCGCTGACCGCTCAGCGATATGGCATGACGAAGCACTTGAAGGGAGATTCGGCTGCCTATCTAAAGTCTTGGCTGGATTCGCTGAAGGAGTCGCCGCAGTTCATCAAGACCACGCTACTCGATGTGAAAAAAGCTACCTCAATGCTCACGCAGCATATCGACAAGATTGCTATGGAGATAGACCAGGAGAAAAAGGCTGAGTGGCATATAATGGTTCTGCTGTATATATCCAGCATCATGAGAAGGAGGACTCTGTAAAGATTGCTGTGCCGACGAGTAACGGTCTGGAAGTGAAACTCTCTGTTCCTTACGACCACGGCAAAGACCTTGACACCAATTATCAGGAGGCTTTTGCCCAGTACAAAAGCCTGACAGAGCCTTCACAATCGAAAGAAAACGTCTATTATGCCTCCATCGCCTATCTCCAATCAACGGATGACACATCGGAACTGGATAAGCTGAAAGAGCGAGGAGACTATCATGGACTACTGAAGCTTGCCAAGGAATACTATGACGGGAACGGCATGGACGAGGAGCAGACCTACAGGAAGCCGTGCCAGAACAGAGGCGATGACCTGCTAATAGAGGACAAGGACTTTGCAGTGGTCTATAACGGGAGTGTCGGCGGTACGTATGAGGTGTTCCTAAAGCATACGGAACAGGAGATACGGGACCATATCACTCGCTATGGCATAGGACGTGCCAGTGAGGACGTGAAGGCTGTGGCGAGGGAGATGACCGCCGAAGAGTTTTCGGAATTGGCGCAGCGAAAAATGCCGATATTCCAAATGCCGAATGGTGGTTTGCTGAACCTGCAATATAACAAGGATAAGGATAGCCTGGATGTGGGGACTGTGACCAATGCAGGACTCTCAGTGAAACATACCTTCCCTTTCAGCCATGACCATTCTATGGATGCAAACATCAGCTCTGCGTATGAGCAACTGCTCGACATGGAGGAGTACCAGAAGGAAGATGTACAAGAGGAGCACGTTGCCAAGTCCGCTTTCCGAAGATGAGAGTAGTATCGTAGTATATACTAATCGTAGGCTTTACTACTCATAGTAGGTACTAACAATAGTCAGCCGCAAGGAGTAATGTCCCTGCGGCTGATTTAATTTGGGGTCATTCCATATTATGAAGGAATGCTTGTAAATCCTCGTCTGGAATGCTCTTCAGTTTCACCGGCTTGAAGCCGTCCAACTGCTCCACTTGAAATATCTCGTCCACTCCATATTTGGAGCCATCCACCTTTACGCTCTCCATTTCATTGACGGAGGTATAGCCATACTCCGTTTCATGCAGACCGCATACGATGGTGAACAACGTGGTGTCGTTACCTTCCGGCTGTCCTTCAAGTACGAACCAACGGACGTGTCCGATGAAGAATATTGCCACACAAACGGCATCCTTGCCTTTGCCGTCCTGTGAATACAGAGGATAGGATTTCAGTATCTCCTCCAATACGGGTGTAATCAATCTGCTTGCCATAGTCAATCGTTGTTAAGTGTTCTGTAATACATTCTGTTCTCTACAAGGTGTTCGATGGCCTCTGCTGCCAATCGGCACACCCACTCGTCACGCTGGTCATAACGACCTTTTTGATAGTCGTTGGCAAGGCGTTCCAAGAAGGCAAACACCACCTTGCCCTTTTCGTTGATGAGATAGCGATGGTCATCTGCAAGGGCATTGCCTACCTTGGTGACCCCATCTGACCGTTTACGAACCGTGAGAAGCACTCGACAAATGCCTGCTCGTTTTCTGATAATCTGTGTAATTCCATACGCAAAGAAATTATTTGTTCAACTTGTTTTTCTTCCCTCCTTTTGAAGCCTTTCGGCTCCTCTTGTCGGGAACTGATTTTTCGTGCATCAAAAGACTGCGGAATGAGGGCGATAAGGCAAGAAAACAGACGGAGGAGTTAATGAAATACCCAAATCTTTGATTTGCGGAAAGCTGTCGTTCAGTCCTCTGCCTGTTAGCATGGCGGTACTTGACCATTCGCCCGGGCAGTAACTTTGCAAAGAAAAATGGGCATCGGCAAGTGGAATAGACACTACAAAACAGGAAAATCATTGATTTTTAGTGCATTTTTCTTTATTTCTTTCTTTGATTTAGGATAAAATATATAACTTTGCCTCCGAAAAAGTGTCACAAGTGACAGTTTTTCGTAAAATATGATAGTAAACAGATATAGATACATAGAACAGTTGAGCCGTTCAAAGAACAACGGGCTCATAAAGATAATCACAGGATTGCGACGTTCAGGCAAGTCGTTCCTTCTGAAGAAACTCTTTCATCAGCATCTATTGGATGAGGGCGTGAGAGAAGACCATATTCTCGTCATCGACATGGAGAGTAGGAAGAACAGAGAGTTCAAGAACCCGGACTACCTGTTGGACTGGGTGGAAAAGATGATGATTGACTATGAGACTTATTATATCATCATCGACGAGGTGCAGGAGGTGGAAGACTTTGTAGAGGTGCTCTCTTCCTTGTCAGTTACCGAAGGGGCGGATGTGTATGTCACAGGCTCCAACTCGCGTTTCCTGTCCTCTGACCTGGTGACGGAATTCCGAGGCAGAGGTGACGAGATACATGTGTGGCCACTATCCTTCAAGGAGTTCATGACGGTGTATGATGGTTCGAAAGAAGACGGTTGGGCTGAATACAGACTGTACGGAGGTTTGCCGCAACTACTTACACAGGTTGGGGATGAGAAGAAGGCTGATTTCCTGCGTCGCCTTTATCGCACGGTATATCTACGTGACATCTACGAGCGGAACAACATAGAACTGAGACCTGAATTTGAAGAATTGTCGAAGACCGTAGCATCCAGTATAGGAGCACCTGTCAATGCACTGAATATAGCCAATACGTTCAAGTCCGTAAGCAATGTGCAGAGCATAACCGACAAGACAGTGTCGGCTTATCTGGAATATATGCAGGATGCTTTCCTTATCGAAAAATCCGAAAGGTTCGACATCAAAGGACGGAAATACATAGGTTCGTTGTCCAAGTATTATTATCAGGACGTAGGTCTGAGGAATGCTATTCTGTCGTTCCGTCAGAGCGAGCCGACACATATCATGGAGAACGTCATCTACAATGAGATGCGTATGCGAGGATGGCTCGTGGATGTGGGTAACGTCTATCATCGAGTGAGGAATACGGAAGGAAAGCAGCAGAGGGTGACATTGGAAGTGGATTTTGTCTGCAACAAAGGGAGCGAGCGGATCTACATCCAGTCGGCGTGGCGTATGCCCGATGCAGAAAAGATGGAACAGGAGAAACGGTCGTTGCGTCTTGTAGATGACTCTTTCCGCAAACTGCTGATCGTGGGAGAACATACCAAGCAGTGGAGCGACGAAAACGGCATACAGATAATGAGTATATATGACTTCCTGCTTGACTGGTCAAGTACTGAGAAACACGGATAAAAAAAAGATATGCGCATAGAATATGCGTTAATACATATATGATTAAGGGAGGGCCTATCCATCACGGACAAGCCCTCCCTTTCTAAAATTTATCAATGAAAAAAAAGTTTTAGTGCTCTTGTTCGGAGCTGTATGTCTGGCTATAGATACAGCAGGATTCTGGTATGGCGGTTCGCCTCATTGGGCGAGTAATCGTCAATGCCGCCATCGAAAATCTGAGAGATGGTGCCATTTTCCATACCACGTTTCATCAGTTCCTCTGCAATGAATCTGGCACGGGAACGGCTGAGGTTATCATTGATGGCTTCACTGCCTGTGGCACTGTCGGCAGCGCCGATGACCTTAACTTTCAAGCCATATTTCTTGGCGATGCGTGCTACTTCGTCGAGATTGACGAGCTGTGACCTGTTGAGCAACCTGTCAGTGCCAAGTTCAAAGAAGAAATAGATGGGCGCACCTATGCAAGCCTTTCCTGAGTGGATGAGCGATAGGTAATCGTCTTCCGGCTCACCTTCAGCATTGCCATATTCTTCTGTACAAGAGGCGGACTCCATGACCTTTGTCTTTTGACCATTACCATACTTGTCTCTCATTCTTGCACGCAGCGAGTTGAGACCGCTGTAGTCGTTTCGAGGATAGCCATTTGTGACGGAAGAAGCCGCATCGTCAGAAAAGAGGTGGCCGTACTTGTCCAGAAGTCCCTCGATGGCAAGAATCTTGCGCAGCTGCTCCAGAGTCTGACAATCTCGATCGTGCTGGGCGTGATAGCGGCTGTTGCTGTCAGAAAGGGATGAGGCGTATGCCGAAAGCCATTCGTTCTGTGCGATGTACGGGCGAGCGTCTATCACTCGCTTCCAGCCAGTCTTGCCGATGCGGACAGAGAGGCCGAGGGATGCGGACAGCAGATGGTCGCCAAGGCGGTGTGCCTTGCCATAGCCGTCAAAATCCTGCATGGTGGTCATGTTGCCTATCTCTGCCGTAACAGCAATGCGTGGGGAGAGATGATACTGCCCCTGTATGCCGTAGGAAATGGCAAAGGGCTTGTGGGCATTCACCTTGTTGTGCAGCATACCCACGCCCACGTATGGAATGACACTCCATCTGGCAAGAGTGTGTACATCGTCCTTGTAGAGGTTGCCGAGGACATTCCACATGAAATCAGCACGCAGGTACTGGTAGTCCTGCGAGGAGTTGTTGCAGTCGTTGAACTGCATACCGCCATAGTTCAGACGACCGCCGACGGAAGGTGTGAACCATTTGCCGATCGACACGGAGAATGCCGGTTTCATGCGACCGAATAGGTCGTTGCATCCGAGCGGTTTGCCGAGGAAGACCGTAGTTCCTCCTGCCGCTTGGACAAACCAGTTGTCCGTCCATGGCGAAGCTACCAATGCCCCTTTCATGTAGGAAGGTTTAAGCGGACGAAGCATACCGTCTGCCGAAAGTCTGCATACAACGGTGGTGGTGTCCGCCGTGCGGTGATAGTCTTTGGCTTGCGCACCCAATGAAAGGGCGAAGCCAAGGGATAGAATAAGTATTTTTCTCATGTTGTTCAATTTAATCTGGTGAATACTATAACAGGTGATACGTGACAGTGCCGCTTATCGTTTCTTCCTTTTGCCGGAAGAGGGGCGCATCATGCGTGCAGCTTTCATCATGCAACGGCGTGCCCAAGCGCGTTCATCCTCGTCATCGTCACGTCCCCATTTGAGGTCGGACGAACTGCCGCCACCGCCATGACCTTCGGCAAAGGTGGTGGCATCATCGACGTAGCCGAGGAATAGAAGCGTGGCACAGTACATCACCTCCGTTCCATTCTCCGCAAAGGCCTGAAGCAGGGAACCGTCAAACACGTCCTTGCCCTCATTGGAAAGCCGTGCCACACGTTCGGAGAACTCGCTGACCATGTTTTCGAGAAGGGCATTTCTGAGAACGGTGTCCGCACCTTGTCGGATAGTATCGGAATATCTGTGTGCCTCCTGCCGCAACTCCTCCGTGCGCTCCTTCATGGCGGTCATCTCCTCACGCAGGGCATCGAGCTTGCGGTCAGCCTCTGAGAGCTTCTCCTGCTTGTCGTCCAGTTTCGACTGGATAGCGGACAGTTCCTGCTCCAGCTCTTGGACTTGCTGACGGAGAGCATCAGGATTGTCGTGACCTGCAAGAATCTGCCGATGCAATTCAGCAAGTGCCGCCTCCTTCTCAGCCTTCTCCTGCAAGAGGTTGTTGACCATTGAGGTGAGTCCTTTTACTCTCCGCTCTGCCAGACGGATGTCCGATTGGAGCGAGGCGAGTGTCCGCTGATGGGTGGCGACGGACTGCTCAATGGTGGTGCACTGTTCTGACAGCTGGCGGCGGTATTCTTCGGTGGTGCGGTGGCGTGCTCCCGTCTCTGAGACGGAAGTTCCGCGCTCCATGCCCCAACGCTTGTTGACATCGGCAAATTCGCTGTGCAGGGCTTTCATCCTGGCAGAAAACTCGTACTTGTCCTTTCCGGCGAATATCTGTTTGTATGCAAACTTGCCGTCCTTGATTGGCAAGAGGGTGCAGTGAACGTGCGGATTGGTTTCGTCCAAGTGTAAGATGAAAGCGACGATGTTCTCCTCACCGTATTTGTCCGCAACAAAGCGGTAAACATCCTTTGCCCATTCCTCAATGTCCTTGCATCGGGTTAGATGCGAATTGTCCGCTCCGTGAGTGAGATTCACCTTCTGGTCACCGAATGCCAATTCTGTCATACGTTCTCGTGAGCCTCCGAAGATGAAATTGACCACTGTGCGGAAGCGTGGCTCTGCCAGTCCCTCGTTGGGGTCTTTGATTCCACGGCTCCGCAGGATGTCTGCCATGCGCTCCGGGATGCTTCGGCTCTTGTCTATAGGACAAACCTTGCCGCCCCGAACCTCGAAGTTGAGCCGCTCACGGCTGCGGTCGTAGTTGCCTGTTGATTCAGCGGATCCCCAACCCTTTTCCGTCCAACGGCGTTGGTGCTCGTTGCTCTGTGCTGTGGTGATTCCCTTAGATGGTCGGAAATCCATAACCTGTTTTGGTGTTGCCATAACCTATTTCCTTTTATGTGTGTACAACTCTCCTGTCTCCAGCTTGCTGCTTGTAAGGACAGCCTCCCGATGGTCGGAGACCAAGAGGGGTATTAGGCTACCCAAATTCCCTCATTTCCGACCAACGGGCAAGCCCGATTATTTTACAGCAATGGCAGACGTGTAAACACTGTGCCAGTAGAAAAGAAGAAGCGTTGTACGGTGATTATTAGAGGTTAATACAGCCTTTTGATGGACAGGAGCCCTCTTGGTTGGCTACAATGGCAAGGAACGGTCGGCAGAGTGACTGAAACTGTGACTTGATGGCTGCGCTTTCCTGATGCAAGGCTGGTGAGCTGCCATCCAATGCCAATTCTGATATTGCCTTTGCCGCCTCGATGAATGAGAGCCAGTCTCCTCCCAGGTCTTTGTAAAAGAAGGGAAGAAGGGAGGTAACGAGGGCGTTATCTGTTTCCTGCGAAAGCACCTGATGGAAGGTGGCTTCGCAGACAGCTGTGAGTGCAGTCATACAAAAGGCGTGTCCTACAGATTCGGGAATGTTTCTTCCGCATGGCACCTTGCCAATTGAATTGCCATTGTCGGCTTTCTGCAAGATAATGGCTACTTCCTCTGTTGCATCTTCGTAGAGTTGTTCACATTCCGAGGCGCAAGCCGATGCGGACATCTTGCCGCTTCGCCATTCGTCCAATGCGGTACACATCTTCTGGCGGAACACATCCAAGGCTGCGTCAATCGGAGAAACGGCAGGTGTCTCAGCCAACATCGGGATGGTGATGATTTGGCTCTTCGTGAGACGGGTGACGGAAATCTGGTTCATCTTCTCCAACTGCTCGATGAAGGTGCGGACAGTGGCGCGGTGCCAATGCCAGCATCCTGCCAGTTCGGTAATGGTGATTACAAACTGCCCGTTGGACAGGCTGAACTCCTGCTTGCACAGATCCTTGGGGATGTACTGTACAGAAGCCTTGTCTACAAGGTCAAGGTAGGCTTCGAGCTTCGACAGCCTTATCCCGGACCTCTCTTTCAAGAACTCCAACAGGGACATCCGTTCAGACATCTTGCCGGAACTCGTTCTATGTTTCTGTTTCTTCATTTCAATAATCTGTTTGGTGAATACTGTTGTTTGTCGCCAGCTCCATTATACAAAAGGAACGGCATGATACAGGTGATACTTAATAGTAGTATATGATGAGCATTTCTGTGTCTTCGAGGAGCATCTTGCGGTCAGCCTTGTTCTTCCACAGCGATATGACTATGCGCGAGGGATAGAACAGTGATGCCAGAAGGACAAAGGAGATGGTGACAGCAAGCGTGAACAGATGAGGAGTGAAGACAAACACCACTGCCGCCAACGCGGCGATGCGGAATGGTGTCCGCTCCTCGTGCAGACGCTGTAGCCCTCTCCACATCCATAAAGACAAAGAATATGGCAAACGCTATGGTGGAAGCCACTACGCCTATGTCGTTATAGTGTACACAGAGGTAGAGGAAGTGGAACACGTACAGCAGGATGAGCAGCATCAACCGGTAGAGCTTCCTTGCTGTCACAAGCGCGGTCATGCGCAGATAGAACCGTGTCATAAACTGTCTGCGGCTTCTGTGCAGAATCATCGTCACAAAGAAGAACGCTGACATCAGGATGAGAAACAGTATCTTACTTGTCATAATATGTATAGCATGTGAATAATGGAAGTGGACTCAGGTCGGGCTGGACGACACCGTGTGTGGCAGTGGATATGATACGCTCCACATCCTCCAGTGTCAGTTCTCCCTTGATTATTCTCTGACGGAAAGCTCCGTCGGTTGTCCGAAGGCTCTTGATAGCCTGTTCCAAGTCGTACTCGGCTATCTGCCACACTTGCCCTCTCGTGTAGGGGAAATGATGGTGGATGGCCTTGACCACAAGCACACGGCTGAGGATGTCGGTCATTCTGCCGTTCCTGACTATCGTGTGGTTGCGGACAGTGGCGATGCTCTCAATCTCCAGCCATGTGCGGTGACGGTCGAGAAGATGGATAATCTTCATGTAAAGCGTTTCCTTCATCAGATGGTCGGGAGCTTGTGGCATGACTTTGGCCTTTGTTGTGGACAACAGAATGGAGCGTTGTTGCGGTAGAACAGGACTGTCATCTGGCAAATGTAACTTTCAAATGAAGTCGAGCAGGACTTCCTCCTTGGGCTTCATGTATTTGAAGAACCCGTTCTTGCAATGCAGACTGAGGTCGAGGCATACATCTGCCGACATGTGCTCCAGCGAGTCATAGATGGTCACTTTTATCTGGCTGACCATGCCACGCTCATCTGTGGAGCCGTTGACCTTGAACATCCGTCCGAAAGAAGGGTTGGAATAGGCACAGCAGCTGTGTCCGAACTCCGTATGACGGCTTGGAATGTGGTGATAGAGGATTATCATTTCCATCTCGTCTTCGAGCATATCCATCACCTCCTCTATCGTGAAAGGGGTGTTCAACTGGAAAGTAAGAAGCACGTAATCGTCATACTTGACAGGCTTCTCCATCTTGCGCTTGTCCAGCAGTTCTGGCAACTGCAAAGGCACGACGGCAAGGAAATCATCGCAAAACTGTTCTAACATAATCGTATTCTCTGTTTGGGGTGTTTATAATCTTGTGACATAAATCTTCATCATGAGCATGGGCATATCCGACAGGCGTTGCTTGTCGAGGTGCAGTTTCTTGGCCAGACCGTCCATCTCCTTGGGAAGCGCATCGGCTATCTTGTAGAGGTCTGCCTTGTCCTTGTCGGAGAGCACGCTCACGGAAAGGTCATCCATCGTCATGAACGGCTGCATCATCATCAGGAGGTAGGCGTGCATGGTGTGCTCGTCCTTTACCCTGCCACTATTCAGATCCTCGATAGCCGCTTGTGCGTTGCGCAGCAGACGGTGGTTGGTGCGCATGGAGAGGTATATCATTGCATCCTTGTGGGACAAATCCTTGCGGTCGGCGGCACGGAGTATCTCCCGACAGCAGTGTTCGGTGTTTCGTCTGATGTCACCGATGTCATCGTCAGCAAAATCCGGCAGGTATTGCAGGAAGGATTTGAAATACAAATGCTCTTCCTTGATGAAAGCGAGCAGGTCTTCCTTGCCGTGAATGCCTTGCTTGGCGGATTTTTGCAGGAACAGCAGGTAACGCTTCAGTACCGCCTGTTTACCACCTTTATTATATATAGGCAGGCTATCCAAGGAAGCGAAGAATGGCTGTGCTTCCTTCACGGCTTGCTGTAGTTCCTCATCACCAACATGGGAAGAGGTCTGTTCTCTGAGATAGAGCAGGTCGTGAAAGGTGCGTTGCTTAGACATCGCCATACGGCACAGCTCGATGTGGATGGAGTCGTTCAACTCATGATATACCGTGAACGGGTATGAGTGGGCTTTCCTGACAGTGTCACGTGAGATGCACGATGTCACGGAATCGTCCAACACGCGCCATTCGTTGACAATCTTAACTAATGTCTGAATTGAGACCTTGCCGTTCTGTCGAAGAGTGGTCAGAAAGCCATGATACTCTCTGATGGCTTCATCGCTCGAATGGAACGACTTCGTGCCGTTTCCGTCTGAACATGCTGTCAGCATGACTACGGCAAACGCAGTGGCAATACAAATGGCAAGTCTGATACAGCCATGCGAGTTTGATTTTGCATTATGCAATATTTGCTTCATGCAATGGAGGTTGGTTTGTCCTCCGAAAAGTTGGGTTTCATATTTCATTGTTGTCATTATTTTGAGTCTGATTTTGAAATTGACGGTGCAAAGTTAATGCGTTTCAGCGATATATTTGCAAGAATGACAGTAAGTTTAATCTTATTTGTGTATCATACTTGCGAGTATGATTTTCAATGAAATCAAGTGAAAAGAAAATGGCAAATTATCGTGTTTAAGTATGATTTTTCGTTCAAGTATGATTGTTTCTCGGAAAAATAGTGTACCTTTGCACTTGATTTCATTTAATAGCGTACAACAGTATGGCAAAAGTAGGTTACATCTTTATCGCCACCAATGGCGAAGAGTATGCAGAAGACAAGGCTTGGATGCAGCAATACGGCTGTGTTCAGGTGATAGAGGAACTGTCCGAACACGAGAGGCTGCGCCCGATGTGGAAGCAGCTCATATCGAGTCTGGAGCGCGGCGACGAGCTGGTGGTGTCGAGGTTCAGTAACGCACTGCGTGGCACCCGTGAACTGGCTACATTCATAGAATACTGCCGTGTGAAGGTGGTTCGCATCATCTCCATCCAAGACCGCATCGATACGTTTGACGAACTTTTCCCCGACACCAAGCCCTCACAGGTCATCCGTATGTTCGGGTCACTCTCTGAGGAGTGTGCCGTGCTGCGCAAGGCATCGGCACACATCATCCATCTGCAACAGAATATCCGGCCGCCCAAGAAGTCGGAAAGGGCACTGTCGAAACTGGAGCGTGAGAAGAATATCGTGAACATGTACAACGAGGGGCACAGCATAGATGACATCTTTGCCATCAGCGGCTTCACAAGCCGAAGTTCCGTGTTCCGCATACTCAACAAGCATGGTGTGACGCTGAACCGTGGACCTCATAGTGGACCGCTGAAGAAAAGGAATAAAGAATAAACAAAAAACAGATACAATGAATAAGACATTCAACATCTACTGTGATGAAAGCACCCACATGGTGCATGACGGTCATCCCTACATGCTTTTGGGATGTACAAGTATAGCATACACACAAATCCGCATGGCAAAAGATGCCATAAAAGATATTAAGAAGAAGCACGGCTATAGTGATGAGCTGAAATGGACAAATGTCCACGAGGCCACGTATAAAGTCTATGCAGAGCTTATAGACTGGTTCTTTATGAATGACATGGAATTTAGGGCTGTGGTTGTTGACAAGAGTCAGATTGACGAGAAACGAGAAGACTATACGTTTAATGATTTCTACTTTCGCATGTACTACCAATTGCTGCATCACAAGATGGACATGGATTATACATATAACATATATATGGATATCAAGGACACATGCAGTAGCGATAAGCTGGAGAGGCTCAGAAAAATAATGGAATACAACTCTTCCATTGGCAGGTTTCAGTTTATACGTTCACACGAAAGTGTCTTCATCCAATTGGCAGATGTTCTAATGGGAGCCATCAACTACAACCTTAGATATGAAAAGGGAGAAGTTGAAGGAAGGGTGAGAGCCAAAATGAAGCTGATTGAAAAGATAAAAAAACACAGTAATATCAGTCTCAACACCACAACTCCCAAATTTAGAAAGAAGTTTAATTTGTTTTTTATCGCACTGAAATAGCCAATGAGCAGTTTGAATATTATCAAGAAATACCCTGAGCTGCTGGAACTGGCATATCTCAGTGAACGAGAAAGAGAGCATGATCTTCATGCAATATTCAAGCGTGATATAGAAGATAACTGTCAATTCTCATTCAGAGGGTGGCGCATCTATCCTATAAAGACAGATGGCGAGATTGACATGGCAAGATTGTTCAAGCATCTTACCTGTGAAGAAATCATGGTTGAGAACGAAGACGGTACGACTTATCCAAAGCGAGTATTCGAGATGGCTCGTTCACAAAGGCTTCATTGGATAAATCACCATGTGAGAGAATTGACACCAGACAATCTGGATGTATTTACCATAGAAGAGAGGGACGGCAAAAAGCGTAAGGTCAAGAAAACATACATCTATGATAAAGTGGAAAAGTATGTTATTGTCTTGGAACAACAACGTAGCAACGGATTCTATCTGTTGACAGCATACCATCTTAACAAAGAGTATGGACTAAAGGCTTTGGAAAAGAAGATGAAAAAGAGATTGCAGACACCACTATAAAACGCAAGACCCGAATTGCATCAAAGGCAACCGGGTCTCGAAACTCCTTCTATCTATAGATGAGCGCTGCAAAGGTACGAATATTCTTTGAAATAACGAAGGTTTTTCATTGAATTCTTCTCGATTTTAACATTTGCAGGGCAGTATTGTAAGATAACAGGAAAGAAAATAGCATAATTTTACAGAAAATCGTAATGGAAACATTCAAAGACGTTATATCAAGTGACCAACTTGTCTTGGTCGATTTCTTCGCCACCTGGTGCCAGCCATGCAAGATGATGCACCCCATCCTTGAGCAGGTGAAGGAAGTGTTGGGTGACAGAATCCGCATCATCAAGGTAGATGTGGACAAGTATGGGGTGACTGCAAGTCAGTATGGCATACAGTCTGTGCCCACATTGATGCTGTTCAGACGCGGCGAAGTGTTGTGGAGGACGAGCGGTGTGATGCAGAAATCAGAGTTGCTGGCAACGATTGACCCGTTTTTAAGATAAAAGAGCAGAAATGTCAAAATCTAAATTAAAGTCTGTCCTCATGTCCATGGACAAGAGTGAAATAATAAAATGGTATTGGAACTTTATTCTGCACGGAAAGAGGCAAAGGAATATCTTCACTTCTATGCAGAGCCGAATGAGGGCCAGAAGCTGGAAGAGTATAAGCACATCATACGGGAAGAGTTCTATCCGAGCAGAAACAGAGAGCCAAAGACACGCTTCTCAGTGTGCCGCAAGGCATTGTCCGACTTCAAGAAACTGAAGCCTTCGGAAGATTCAGTCGCAGAATTGATGGTGTTCTATATGGAGAATGCCTGTCAGTTCACTTATGACTATGGAGACATGTGGGAGCAATTCTATGATTCTGTTGAGAGTAATTTCGACAAGACATTGCGCCACATCGTGCTTTATGACCTTTGGGACAAGTATGATTCCCGAATCAAGCAATGCCTTCGTTGGGCAAGCCCTTGTGGATGGGGATTTCCTGACGCACTGAATGATATGTATGAGGAAATGAAGGCGCAAAATGAGGAACTCCGAAAGAAATACAGGAATTTCAAGATGCCCATCAACGCTGATTATTAAACGAATATACTCAAATGGGGAAACCAAAGAAAAAACATAAGAAAGCGAAACAACTGCCCTTAAGCAAAGAAGAGCAGATTTTTCAAGCGGCAAGAGACCTTGCAGCTGAAATTGGCATATCCTATTCTGAGGCATTAGGGTTTACTTTGGGCATAAAGGACGTAACGTATGGTTGGGAAGAAGACTATACGGAAGAAGAGTTTCAGGCACTGATTGACCACGCTGTGGGAGACACTGATTATGAGCACACCCTCTATTGAATCATCTACACGAGAGGAACGTTTGGATTACGTTCTGAATGAATGGAGATGTCTGCACAACTGTGAGCTGTGCGGTAAGTGCCATATTCTGAAAGGCAGAAGCGAAGAAATACTCTATGCAGACTATATAGACGGCAAGCGGTCATATATGGATATAACATTAGAAATCAGAAGCAACAGATAATGATGTCACAGAAATACATATATCCATCGTTTCCCAAGAGGAAGAGCCGCAAGAAAGCGTTCCTGGTGATAAGAAAGAGTATGACCTGACGAATCTCTTTGAGAGATTGGCAAAGTCTGATTTTCGCAGCCGGTTCCATCTGTCCAAGCAAGACAGGGAGTATGTAATGGAAAAGGGATTGCCGACGATACGAAAACACGCAGAGGACTTTGTGGCAAAAAAAAGACTTGCTCCGGCTGTCATACCGAACGACGGCAAGCAGACTCCCATGCGTGGGCATCCTGTTTTCCTGGCTCAACATGCCACTGGCTGTTGTTGCCGGGGATGCTTCTTCAAGTGGCATCACATCTCAGCAGGCAGGGCACTGACCAAGGAAGAACAGGAATATGCTGTTGCCGTATTGATGGCATGGATTGAAAAACAGATGAATAAAGGATGAAGATAGAAGAAGCCATAGTATATGTGATGGTAAAGCGAAATGGCGGCATGACAACCGACCAGATTGCCGATGCCATCAATCGTCATAGGCTGCACCTGAGAAAGGACGGTCAGCCTGTGACAAGCAAGCAGGTGTATGCAACAATCTGCCGTTTCCCTGAAATGTTCACAAAAGAAGCTGGCAGAATCATGTTAATGATATGACGTAACGATATGACAATAGATACAACCAACATGTGCTCACACCTTCAGAAGAAGTTGTTTGAACCAGAAGGTGTGTATTATCCTATATGGCAAGCCATGCAGGATGATGAGACCTTGACAGCAGTGGTACGAAGCAGACAGCTGCACATCTACAGAAACGGGAAGAAAATTCTCGTTCTGGCAGGTAAGGCACAACCGAAGATTATAAGGGAAGACAAAATACAAGAGTTAATAACAAGATTATAAACAAAACATCAAATCATCAAAACAATGGACGCAAAAGAAAAAGTATTGGCAACAATGAAAGAGGCTGGTCAGCCTCTCAACGCAGGTAAAATCGCAGAACTCAGCGGTCTCGACCGCAAAGAGGTAGATGCAGCCATGAAGCAGCTGAAAGCAGAGGGTGCAATCGTCTCTCCTGTGCGTTGCAAATGGGCACCTGCAGAGTAAGGTTTATACTGCTGTCTTGAAATATAGGCAGCAGTATCTTTATTTTTATCAAAATGTTAAGGTGAGGAATCTGAATATCCTTGCCTACGGACACAATTATCCGCTGCATCTTTTTGGGGTAAGGTGCAGACGTATGGCTGTCAGCGTATCTTGGTTTAAAGACGCTTAGCGGTCACGGCGGAAGTCGTTTCGTCTCTCTCCGCCGAACAAAGCTCTGAGCACATTGCCCAAAGCTCCGAACACGAAGTAGCAAACGATGATTGCAACAATATCGTCCATAAGCATTTTCTGTTTTATGGGTTATACACTATTATGAAGATTCACTATGTCCAATCCCTGCCTCTTGGCTTCTCTGACGGTGTAGAACGTGCCGCCCTTGGGATTGCCATCGAAGTAGGCTATGAGACGTGAACTGCGGTTGACCATATAGTCGTTGCGCCTCAGAAGGCAGCCATTGTAGTATTGCTCGCTCAATACGACCACGTCATCCACGATGCGCAGGATGGCATCATACTTGGCTTGCTCTTCCTTGCTCCACCGGTCAGACTGACCACGGAACGGCACAACGGCTATCACCTGCAAGTCCTTCAACTCGCATTGCAACGAAAGGGCGGCTTCTGCCGCCAGCAGGTCAAATCCCATTGCCATGCCACAATAGAAATACCGGTAGCCGTCGGCATACGCCTTGGCTATCTCCGATTTGAGACATTGCTTCAACTCCCTCCGCTTGGCGAAAGGTACGCTGCGGTGTCCGCTGAAGCATACGGACACTGCCTTGTCGTACTTTGTCATACTTTACCTTACTTTATAATGTGTGCGTGCGAGGAACATACCGCCAATAACACATGCCCCGAGCCTTTCGAGTTGGTTGGCATACTTGGCATAGCTGAGACCCTTGGTTATCACATCGTCAAAAGCCAACACCATTTTGTTGTCGAAGAACGGCTCATCAAACTCAACGACATTCGCCTTGCGGACTTCATCCTCGTTCTTGCGGTTGTCGTGGATGGTCTTACGCTCTCCGCATACCCTCACGTGCTCGTAGCCGTTTTCCGCTCCTGTCAGTTCACAAACCCTGTGGCAGAAAGCCTTGTAGCGGAGTTCGTTGCTCTCGCTTGTGGATGCCGGAACGGGGGCGAAGACGATGTTCACACAACCCTTGCCGTAGAGTGTCAGCATATTCTCTGCGGTGCGCTGCGCCACTTCCTCGTAGGCTCTTCCGTCCTTGAAGTCAAACACTAATTGTCTGTCGGCAATCTCCTTCTCACCCACATTGCGGATGCGTGCGGGATAGTATTTGCAGAACCAAGTCTGAGGCTTGTCTAACTGCTTTTGGATTTGATAGTCATTCTTGTGTGCCATTGCTCTTATGTTTTTTCTTCCCTTATTTCGGAGGCTTTTCCTGCCTGCCCAAGGGATATTTTTTGCTTTCCAAGAGTGATGGCGATCAAAAAGCCAAATCGGGAGCGAAAAATACGCTCTGCACGCAGAGGAAGATTTTTCGGTCAAATGCAATGGACGATTTGGTGTTTGAACAATCGCCAGCATTACCTTTGCAAAACAATATCCGCAGCGGCAAGGCAGGCGAAAAGAAATCTGTTATGTAAAAGAGGAAACGGGCGGGATGGCGTGGGGCGAAGCTGTATATGGGGAAGGACGATAGTTGATATGAGGGAAAAAGAGAAAATCTTGTAATAGGGAACGACATTGCCTTTTATCAGCATGGAGACAGTCCTACAAGCAGAGAAAACTATTGCCCTAAAAATGAGTTGGATAGTATTTTCTAAAAGTAGTATCGACTACGAATAGTATAATAGTCGAATAGTTTTTACTACCATACTACGGATAGTAAAGTCTGTTTATAGAAGAGATAGCGGTATCATCGTCTGTTCGGCGATGATACCGCGCGGCACTCATGTGTCATGCCGCTTTAGGTATTCTGTCATTGCCTCATTGACAATATCACGCAAGGACATCCCTTTCTTGATGGCGAGGTACTTCATCCTCGTGTGGATGCTCTTGTTGATAAGGAAATTGCAATGCACAGGCACTTCGGTAGTCTCAGAAACAGACACAGGTGGTGCTGGTGTAGTTTCTGTGACTATCTGCTCCTTACTCGGCTTCTTTGTGGAAGAAAGGAGTCCGTTGAGACCGCCTTTCATTCCCTCTTTCAACATACTGCTCTTGCTCATGGCTATGCTATTTTAAGTTTAACACTTCTTTTGCCAAAGACATGTAATCAATGGCACCATTGGATTTGGGATTATACTCAAAGATAGTCTTGCCGTTGATGGGTGCTTCTGCCAAAGCCACATTGTCACGGATGACGGTCTTGAAGACTTTCTCGTGAAAACTGTCATTGACGAATTCCCTCACGCTTCGGTTCAACGTCTTGCGGCGATCGAACTGGGTGATGATGGATGCCGCCCACTTTAAGGTTGGAGTTGAGCCGCTCCTGAACGATGCGGATGATGTCCATCAACTTTGCCATACCTCTCATGGCAAGGTATTGCGCTTGAACAGGGATGATGATGTAGTCGGCTGCGGTGAGGGCATTCAAGGTCAGCAAGCCCAATGACGGTGGACAGTCGATGATGATGTAGTCGAAATGCTCTTTGGCGATGGCTTTGGTGATAAGTCCCTTCAAGATAAGCTCCCGTCCCGGCTCGCTGATAAGCTCTAACTCAGCCGCAGACAGGTCAAGGCATGAGGGTGAGACGGTGATGCCGTTGTGCAACTTGACCAACGGCAAGGTGTACTGTCCACACATTGCGCCATAGACTGTCTGTTCTTCCTCGATGGACAATCCCAAGGCTTCCGTGAGGTTGGCTTGTCCATCCATGTCAATAGCCAAGACGTTCTTCTTACTCAGTTGCAGAGCTGCCGCAAGGCTTACTGCGGTCGTACTTTTCCCTACACCACCCTTGTGATTTAATACTGCAATTATCTGTGTCATAACATGATACTACTATTAGTGAATACTACTTTACTATTCTACTACTGATAGTACATACTAACCATAGTAAAAGCGGATTTACTACGATTAGTACGTACTACTCTCAGTTGATACTACCCTCAGAAGGGAAGGTCTTCGCTCTTGTCCTGCGGTGCATCGGCTGGCGGTACGGGAGCCTCGCCCTCTGCCTTGGCTGCCTTGCGTGCCTTTGTTGCAGGTGTGTCGGTTGCATCCTTCTTCCCTGCATTGACAAAGGCGATGGAGTCAGCTATGATGCTATGCTGTATGTGGTTCTCTCCGTTGCGGTCTGTCCAAATGGAAGAAGTCAGTGTGCCTTCCACAAGCACCATACGACCCTTGGTGAGGTATTCAGCCAAACGGATATGGTTCTCCTTGCTGCTCTTCACCCTTACCCAAGTGGTGATTTGCTTGCCCTTACTGTAGTCGTCCACTGCGATGTCAACAGCCATGAATGTTCCGTGTGTACCTGTGATGACGCGGCAATCCTTTGCTCCGATGCGTCCGATAGTGTGAGTGTAAATCATAATGTGAAAATGTTATAGTGGCAAGTTGGTTAGACTTGCCGTTACCTTGTTATTTAAATGACTTTTCTTGTTGATTGAACATAAGCTATTGCTTCATTCATAATTTCTGCTCGTGACCTACTCTTGTTATCTTGCATCCACTCATCAATTTCAGATTTGAGGAACATGATACGTTTCCCCTTCTTATGGAATGGTATTTGTTTATTGCTTGTCCAACAATAGATTGTGTGTTCAACTGGATGGGTAGGGAGATACTCACTCAATTCGGAAACACTAAGCCATTCCAATCCCTTATCGGGCTGAATTTGAGTCATTAGTGTGGAAAACTTTTCTTCTAAAATCTCCAGCTTGTTTATTACTAATGACAATGCTGATGGCAAGTCATTAAAACTCAATATTTGCTTTTCCATATCAATATATATGTGTGGCAAGTTGGTTAGGCTTGCCGTTACCTTGTTATTAATATCCTTTCTTCGTCTGCCTTGTATTGGCGACAAAAGACTTGTTGCTGCCTGTGAGACTGATAGAGCCGCAATTAACAAACTCTCCGTCGGAATAGACTCTGTACTTCTGTCCGCTTACCTCATGCTTCTGTTTGATGCGCTCTCGCATCCACTTCTTGGCTGCGGTCAATGAGCAAAAGGTCTCGCTCTCCTTGGTCGTCTCGTCATATACGATGCACTGGGTCATACATGCTCCTACTTCATCCATGCACCTATACTCGACGTGACATAGTCCAACTGACCGCCAAATATGTCGCTTGGCTCTATGTCGTATTGTCCATCCCTCACTTCCTTGTCCTCTCCAAGAAGCGACAAGTTTCCGTCGGCATCCAAACGTGCTGCGTCTATGACGATGTCACGAGGCTCGTCAAAGAGATAACCTGCCACGATGGGCTGCTCTCCCTCGAAATGCACCTCAAAGCCTCCGTCCACCTCCGTGCCGTACTTGCGAAGAGCCGCTTTCAGCTCGTCCTGCTCCCGGTGCTGCAATGCCTGGAGTTGTCCGTGGATAGTGAGGTCTTGCAGTTCTGCCTCTCGTTTGGTGTGGGTTGCCTCGCCGGTCTTGCAGTCGATGTCATACTTGTGGTAAACCACTGGGATATGGTCTGCCGATGTGACAAGCCATGTGATGTTGTTCACTGAGAAGCCCTGTCTGGTGAGGAACTCCTCGATGTCTGAGCCGAGAAGGTGGTCGGCTACGTCAAGATACTCGATGCGTGCGTCAGCATCATGCAGGATGATAATCTTCATTGCCTTTCTATTTTTAGTGATACAAATAAGTTTGTCGCCCATGTCGCTGGACTTGTTTAACTACGTTGAAGAAACTTACGCTCAGCATAGTGAATAAATTCCCTCTGCGTTCGCTTAACCGTTTCTTTCTCTTCCCTCCTTTCGAGACCTTTCAGCCTGTGGAGGGATATTTTCTGCTCCCACAAGCCGCAAGAAAAGACATAAAGACAAATTATGTGTGAAGAATACTCTTTTCCGAGGAAAAGGAAGATTGTTCACAGTCACAAGACCTCAAGCAGAATTTGACGATTGTCTCAGACGCGGCTAACTTTGCAGGAAATATGCCTACCACTGCGCTGATTGGAAGAAGATTATTGATATTGGCTGCAAGAGGAATGATGTGTTATATATAAAGAGGTAAGAAGAAAGATTGAAACAGTAAGGGTGGGCAGTGAAGTGTTTGCAGGTCTGCTGTACCGACATAAAGCGAGTGTGTTGGCTGACCGGGATGCAAGTCATCAAAGCTTCAGCCTTGATAGCTTGTAGCACGGACAGACAATTCTCTCGCGTCGGTACTTCGGCATACTGTCAGCTTTGGATAATAGCAACGTGTTGCCATCAGCCAAGGATGTCTGTATGACGACAGACCATGTAACGCTTCGCAAAGGCGTGGGGCAAAGCAGTATAATTTAGAAGTAGATAGTAACGTATATCAGGCAAGAAGAGACAGTTGCGCAACGGACAAATCGGGCACTCCTGTCAGCATGACAAATGTGCCTTGTCCTTGCCGCAGGACACTGAGGCAGATTGGACGTAGCAGACATGTCTGCCACATTCAATATGCCTGAGTGGACAAGAACTGCCTCTTGTATAGCAGAAGAGAAATTGTAAAACAGTTGATTAGTGGTAAAGGTGGTATGGGTGGGCAGAATGGCATTACACGGACATTGCCGAAGCCCGATAATGGGACAGCCAGACAGCAATAAAGGCAGTTATCAGAAGTGTCAGTTTCTGATAGTGACATTGTTGGCTGCCTGTCACATGGGATTCGTGCGGTGTCCGTACAGTAATGCCGTTCTGAAGGTGTGGGGCGAAGCGATACAACGCACTTGGACGAAACCACCGCTTATAACAGAAAATATTTTGCAGTCAAAGAGAAGAAGAATAGTAAAGCAGGTGTGGGTGGGTAGTGAAGCTGTCGCAAGATTGACGGTCTGAATATCAAGGCGAGTGGATAGCCAGTAAAGGACACAATTATCAGAAGCCTCGGCTTCGGCATCTTGTGGCATAGATGGCAGTCCTCTCGCGTTCAGACCTTGGCATACTGTCTTTCTTGGCTAATAGCGACTTTGTCGCCATCAGCCGGGAATATCTGTATGCCAACCATCTTGGTGACGTTTCGCAAATGGTGAGGGACGAAGTGGTTAGAATAAAGGAAGACGGCGTTACCGTTATGGTTAATAAATGCACATGGTTGTTATTAGAGAAGATTATCACACGCTATAACAGCAGATTGATGTCCCTGAGCAAAACAAAAGCGACCCGAAGGTCGCCTTGTTATGGAGAGGAAAGGCTATTTCTTGCCTTTCTTGGTTGCTGGCTTGGCCGGCTCTTCCGCAGGAGTCTCCTCCTTGTCGGGACACTCGTAGAACTTGGTTGCAACCATGATGATTCTGGAGTGCTTCACGCCATCCTTGTCTGTCCACTCCTCTGGCTTGAAGAAACCCTCGACGGTGAGCAACGTGCCCTTGGTGAGCTTGTCGAATGATTCGGTGTGCTCGTTCTTGCGCCATGCCTCCATATTCATGAAAGCCGATACGCGGTTGGTTTCCTCGCCGTTCTTCTCCTGACGGCCTACTGCCAATGAGAAGCGTGCTACGCTGGCGTTTGCGAACTGACGGATTTCTGCATCCATACTTCTCCGAGAAGTGAATGCGTAGCTCCTTGACAACCTGATTGTAGTTCGTGCCTATGGCTCGGAACTGGGCGTGGAAATCCGACAGCTTGGTGTAGTAGTCCAGCATCGTCTTGTCCACCTTCAGTACCTTGAACTTCTGACCGAAGAAGTGCGCCTTGAGAAAGACGGCTTTCGCATACACGTTAGATTCCTCGTACATCGTTAGGAACCTGTTCCATTCCACATCATCGAAGCGTACCATCACGCAGTGCGTCTTCGGGTTCAACTTGGGATTTCTCCCGTACTTGCTCTTCTTTTTCATACTTCTTATTCTTTTAATTTTATGGCTTGTTTATTTTTTAATCTTTGATTAATGAACCCCGAAATTATCCGACTGCGGAGGATAATTCAGCCCACGGCAGTGAAGGTGTTTTCAGTTACTTAGAATTATTCGGGTAACTGAAAATATATCTTGCTGTGTCTTTGAGGACACAAAAATCCTCCGCCTGTCGAATTGAGGGATACCTTTCAGGACTCCGGCTGCGCCGCCATCAACGCCTCCTATTGTCCGGGAGCAAAGTTAAACCATTAATGCAGTATTGAACAGGCACTTGACCCAGTCAATGAGTGCCAATCTGCGAAACGTACTGCCACTTGCCGGAGAAGTTATACAAGTTCCAATACATCGTTGTTTATTTGCAGCATGATTCAAAAAACTAACGATTTAAAGATATGAGAAACGGAACATTAAAATACCCCGAAAACTACTTCATCGGACACTTGCCGAAGCGGATACCCGAACCGTCGGAAACCCGGTTATCCGACAATTCGGTGACGTATAGATTCAATGACTTCATGACGCAATGTCGTCATTCATTGCTTATCTGTAACATTGATTCGGCACTGAACCTTATAGGCGGTAATCTGCCTATATGTGTAATTATGGAAACGAAAAATCATCAATCATTAAAAAAGAAAGACAATATGGAAATCGTATCAATCGAGAGAAAGACCTTCGAAGAACTGGTTGCCAAGTTCGACCGCTTCGTCAGCCGCATGGATGCAATCTGCCGGCGGCACGGAGAAAAGAAAATGAGCGAGTGGATGGACAATCAGGACGTGTGCCGGATGCTCAACATCAGCCCACGCACGTTGCAGACGCTTCGGGACAACGGGACTTTGGCATACAGCCAAATAAACCACAAGACCTATTACCGCCCCGAAGACGTGCAGCGTATCGTCCCCATTGTGGAGGACAGGCGAAAGGAAGCGAAGTTCAAAGGCAGGACTATCTGATAACTGAATATAGTAGTAACAACAATTCCACTAAATCCAAAGTAACATGAACGAACTGATTAACAAAGACAACGAGTGGATAATCCACTTCATGGGCAGTCTCGACCGCCTGCTGGACAATGTAGAGCATCTGACCGCCAGCTACCGTCCGACACTGAACGGAGAGCGTTTCTTCACCGACAAGGAAGTATCGGCACGGTTGAAGGTGAGCCGCCGGACGCTTCAGGACTACCGCAACGAGGGACGGATAGCCTATATTCAGTTGGGTGGCAAAATTCTCTACCGCGAATCCGACATTGAAAGGATGCTGGTTGATGGTTATCGCACTGCCTACCGACAGGCGGCAACCAGATTTTCTTGAAGGAGCGCAGTTTGCCGTTTGCCCTATGTTTGTGGCAGCAATGGTACACCAACAAAAAAGGAACGGCTTACGGATGAAGCATCAATGTTTAGCTTCGTCTGTAAGCCGTTCCTTCTCTTTCTTCTGATTTCCCGCCAGTCGCTTGTTTCCGTTGCCGGATGCCACAAATGCGTGTGGCAGGAATTGGCAAGGTTTTCGGATGGAATACGCTCAAACCCGTTTGAGGAAGATTCTGTCCGAAACGGCTTCTGCCGCCTGACCTTGCCAATGCCGTTAAAGCCACACGCTACCTTTGCATCCGAGCATCGGGAACGGGCGGCTGACGGGATGAACCTCAATTATACCATAGGTTGTCGCCCTTTCCACAAGAGAAGAACAATGTGACCGGGTTTCCTTTCTTGGTGGTGCAGATTTCATTTATTACGAACCGCCTGAACAAAAGGGTCCCTTTGCTACATATTCTGAAAGCGATGGCTATAATCATTTCAAAATTATACACATCATAACTGATGCCGTCAAGCTGCTTGATGTATTTCATCGTATCAGCCTCGCTTAACTCCTTGTTTTTGTAAATTGCCTGTATCGCCTTGCGGATGTCGCAAGAGAATACCCCGAACAGGTCGGCTATCTCAAACTTGGTCATCCATACGGTAGTAGTAGGGATTGTAATTGTTCCCATTTCACTGATTGTGATTATTCCTCTGTTCATAATACCTTTATTTTATGATGATTATTTACTGTTTTTTCTTTTCGCCAGCCGATATTTTCTTTCTTCGCTCCATCAGTTTGTCCATATCTTCCGAGATTTTATCGTCAGTAACTCTGGCATAGCCTTGTGTCGTTCGGATATTCGTATGCCCCATCATCTTGCTGATACTCTCTATCGGCACACCTGCTGATAACGTCAAAGTTCCGAACGAATGGCGGCTCGCATGGTAGCTGAGATTTTCTTTGACGCCTGCCACAATGCCAATTTCGTGGATGCAGTACCACAGCATATCACGTTTAGGCAAAGGGAATATCGGACTGTTATCATCAGTGGTGTTATACAGCGATAGAATTTGTTCTGCCACAGGATGAAGCGGTATAAAGGATTCTACATCTGTCTTCTTTCTGTTGATACGGATGAAACGTCTTCCGTCCGCTGTCATTCCGATATGTGAGGGATAAAGCCTTTTCACATCGACATACGAGAGCCCAGTGAACGCAGAAAAGATGAACGCCCTTCGTGTAAGTTCCTGTAACCTTTCCGGCATGGGCTGTTCCATAATCCGTTGCAGTTCGGCTCTGCTTATGTGTCTTAACTTGTAGTCAGGCTTCTTTTCATAAGGGACATCCGAAAGCGGATTGAAACGGATAACTTCTCTGTCAACGGCAATATAGATAAGCCTGTTCAGCCATGTAAGGCAGTGGTTGATATGTCCGGCTCCGCACCCTTTGGCTTTCAGGTATAGTTTATAGTCCCAACCGAAATCTTCGGTAATATCCTCGAAAGCGATGTCACGCCTGTTCAATGACAGAAGGTATTCGTGCAGATATGCCTGTGAGGATTTGGACTGGCGATAGGAAGAAGTGGAGTTTATCACTTCGGAGCGTATTCTAAGCCTTTCCTGTTCTTCCTCTCCGGTTTTAAGCAGTGTGACCGGTATGGCAGCTACACGGGTGATTTCGTTCTTCAGTATCTCCGCTGTAACCATTCCGGTTTCCTTCAGCAGATTGGCATAGAATGTTTCTATCTTGGTGCGCAATTCTCCAAGAAGGTTGTTTGTTCTTATATTTTTCACCTCTCCTGTCTTGGCTTTCCAATCTTCGGGGATGCAATAATAGCCTGTTGAAAACACACTGCTCTTGCCGTCAACCGTAATACGGCACATGATGGCGGTGGTTCCGTCCGCTTTGACCTTGCTGCGGTTAATGTAGTATAATATTGAAAATGTACTTCGCATAATTGTTTTGTTTTAATGGGATTAGAGTATGAGTTTCAGATCCTTTGTCGCTTCGATGTATTTGTCCATATCCTCAAAGAGTTTCTTTGGGGTTACACGGGCATATACTTGAGTGGTTCTTATATCAGCGTGTCCCAACATTTTGCTGACGGTCTCTATAGGGACACCGTTTTCGAGTGTCATCAGGGTCGAGAACGAGTGCCGTCCCATGTGGTAGGATAACCGTCCTTTGATTCCGACCTTCATCTTGATGCTCGTCAAACACCATTTCAGGGCTTGATAAGGAATGACGGGAAACAGGGTGGTTCGTGTGTCATCCCGGTATTTCTCTATGAGGGCTATCGCTTCGGGCAGCAGTTTAACCCGGCTTAACTGCCCGTTCTTGCCCCTGCGGTATTTCAGCCATAAAGCCCCGTTATCATCCTTTGAGAGGTTGTCGGAAGTGATGGCGACCACATCCACATACGAGGTTCCGGCATAACAGGCGAAAAGGAACAAGTCCCTAACTATGGAATGTTCCGGGCGGCATCCGGTAAGCTCGATGTCCCGTATCTTCTCAAAATCTTCCCTGCACAACGCTCTCGGCGGTGTCTCTTTCTGTTTGGGCAACTTGTAATGTTCAAAATACAACTTGTCCGAGTATCCTTCCTTGAATGCGATACGGCAAATCTTTTTCAGAATAGCCAAATAGTGGCGTACCGTCTGGACTCCCAATCCTCTTTCAATGACGATATACTCCTGAAATTTCCGTATGAACAGTTCGTTGAGCTGGCAGAAGGCAAGGTCGGACACCTTGAACTTGCTTTTGACGAAATCAGCAAGACGGCTACGGGTATAAAGATAGTTCGGGAGTGTGCGGTGGGACACGTCTATTCCCACACGCGCCCTGATTTCCTCGATATGCCTGTCAAAGAGTTTGAACAAGGTCATCTGTGTGTCCATACTGCCTTGAAACATATCCTTGACCGCCATAGCATCAAACTCCTGCTTACGTTCCAGCAAAGCATCAAATGCCGAATTGACGGCAAGCAACAGTTTTTCAATCTTGGCATTGGTTTCCACCGCTTCCTTGCTCTTGCCGTTCAGACGGCTTTCACGGGGATTCCACAATCCGGGAGTGCAGGACAGCTTGCAACCGAACTGCGCCATCGTGCGGTTCACCGTGATGCGTCCCATGATGGGAGCCTTGCCCGACTTGTCCAGTCCGCTCTTTTTGAGGTAGAGCAGCACCTTGAATTTTTCTACTTTCATACGCTTATATTTTTAAGTGCAAATTTACTTGCCATATAAGCGTCCCTTGATACGCAAAACACTGTGTATTAACGCAAACAAAACGGTGAGGATTTCTTTTCATCGCTTGCCGTTACCTATTCCCGTTTCGGTAACTGCCCGGCTAACGGTTTGGTAACTGAACAACCTCAATATTCTGTTGTCGTTTGCATTTTCTCAACTTCGCAAAATACCGAAATATCGCTTATTCCTAACGGTTTACATTTTATCTTTACCTATCCACAGTCGCTTGCTTTGGCTATTCTGTTGCACCTATCTAGGCACAGCTACGCTACCCTTCAACTGGCTGGAGGAACGGACATTTATACCGTTAGCAAAATGTTGGGGCATACCAATGTACGAACCACTCAAGTGTATGCCAAGGTTGTAGATGAGAAAAAGGAGAAAGCAACAGAAACTATCAAATTAGCTTTATCACAAACGGAATAAAAGTGTTGTCCCACTTGATAGGCATAGCCATCTGCGTAGATTCTGCGTGGGTGGCTTTTTGTTTTTACCTATGAGCTGTTATTATGACCACCTAATGATTTCCTTATGATTGGGTACATTACCATAAAAAACTACTACTGACGTTTTTCATCATTTGCATTGATAATCAATACATATTCCTTATGGTATTTCTGTTTCGCTGCTGTTTCTTTATGTGACACAGTCCATCATAAAATCAGTATGCTAAATCACGATTACTTTGCCGAAAAATCAAACATAAATCAGATAGCAGTATGAGTGAAAAGAACATTACTTTTGAAGATTTACCCAAGGCAATGTCGTGGATGATGGATAAATTGAATGAACTGGATTCTAAGATTGACGGTCTCAACACTCAAAGTCCGAGTATTCCAACCGAGCAATGGATGAACTTAAAGGAGTTGTGCGATTATATTCCCAGTCATCCGGCAGAGCAAACAGTATATGGATGGACAAGCTGCCACCAAATCCCATTTCATAAAAGAGGTAAACGTATCATGTTTCTAAAATCGGAGATTGATGCGTGGCTTCGAGATGGCAAGGTAAAGTCCGAAAAAGACTTGGAGGACGAAGCTGCCCGATTCATAAAGTCTAAAAGAAACAACCGATTCTAATGGATTCACTCGATTTATGCAATGCAATCAGAATGGAATTTGGAGGGATACTTGAAGACAAGATTCCTTTGAATGCTTTTCCTGCTAAAATTCAGGATATGGTATTGGCATTGGCACGACAAGAGAATTATTCCATTGAATATATGATGGCTTCTCTTTTGGCGGCAATTTCAACAGCCATCGGTAATGCTGTCAATATCCGTATTCGTGGTGGCTGGATAAGTAATCCTGCCCTCTATATGATATTGGTTGGCCGCCCCGGAATGGGCAAAACTCCCCCGTTAGACTTTGCTTTTCGCCCAATTCGCAAGCATGATGCCAAAGCTGTCAAACAATTCAAGTCTGATATGGAGCAATATAATAATATGGTAGAGGACAACAAAGGGAAGAAGGAAAATTGCACTCCATTGCCAGAAAAACCGATTTTGCGAAGAACCATAATATCCGACTTTACCCCAGAAGCTTTAATGCGTGCGCTTGATGACAACCAGCGTGGTATTGTGGTATATGTGGATGAAATTATGGGAATGTTCAATGCTGTGAATCAATACAGCAAAGGGCAACTTATTGAACAGTTATTGACTGCATTCAGCGGAAAACCTTTAGACATTTCCAGATGCAGTATGCCCATACCTATTCACATAGAGCATCCTTTTATAAATATGGTAGGTACGATGCAGACCACCCGAATGCACGAACTTACAGATAAAGGCTATAAGGACAATGGGTTGATTGATAGAATAATTTTTGTTTATCCGTCTTCACAGGAAATATCAGATTGGCAAGATGAAGAAAACGCTTTTACCACTTTTGACAAATACTCGTCTATGTGGGAAAATATCATCAACAAAGTGATGAGTTTGCCTTTTATAGTAAATGAGGATGGCGAAATAGTTCCTGACATTTTGGACTTTTCTTCGGAAGCAAAAGCCTATTTTACCAATTGGCGCAATGATGCTATTCATGCAGTCAATCAAATCCAAGATGACGGCTTGATGGATAGCAGAATAATGAAAGCTCCGATGATTACAGCACGATTGGCTTTGGTTATGCAAATCTTCCGCTGGGCTTGTGGTGAGGTTCATAAAGATTTTGTGGACATCGATTCAATCAAATCAGCTATTGCATTAAGCGATTACTTTGAAAGTTGTTATGCCGACATTCAGAAATATATGTTGGTAGAGGGCATTGAACCACAAAAGAAAGAATTGCTTGATTGTCTTTCTGCAACATTCACAACTGCCGATGCCATTCAAGCAGGAAAAGAAGTGGGGCTTTCCGAACGCTCTGTAATGTATTCTTTGGTCAGCCTTACCACGAATAAGATAATCAAGAAAATTAAGAGAGGGGAATATGAGAAACTGCAATAACCTATCCCCATTGCATCTTGCAGTTGTTGCAGTTTGCACTTTCGTGTCATCCGTTTTCCTGCAAAACTGCAAGAACTGCAAACTGCACGGACTGCAATTATAAAAAATATCAAGCATGAATGAATACCGATTTACCCTTCAAAAATATAAGCGAGGCTCTAAACTTTCATGTCCTCAGTGTGGAAAGAAACAATGTTTTATACGTTACGTTGATACTCAAGGGGAAGTTTCGTTTCCTGACTATGTAGGCAGATGCGACCATGAGCAGTCGTGCAAATACCATTATACGCCCTCTGATTATTTCAAGGATAATCCAACGCTGATAGAAAAAGGTTCCAATTATGGCATTGAACATGCTAAGCCACAGCCACATTCATTGCCACCTACTTCCTTTATTGATAAAGAACTAATGGAGCGAACACTTACCAATTACACAATGAATCCTTTGTACATTTATTTAGAAGGTATATTGGGCAAGGATGAAACAAAGCGAATATTCCATTTATATCGTGTTGGCACATCAAAAAAATGGGGCGGCTCTACTGTCTACTGGCAGATTGATAGGCAAGGCTACGTGCGAACCGGAAAGATAATGTTGTATGATTCAACAACAGGACATCGGACAAAAGAGCCGAGAAGTTATGTAAGTTGGGTACATACCGAGTTGAACCTTGTCGACTACAATCTAAAGCAATGTTTGTTTGGTGAGCATCTGTTGTCTGATAATCCTGCCAAACCGATTGCTATAGTAGAGAGTGAGAAGTCTGCTTTGATAGCCACTCATTATATGCCGGAATTTATATGGCTGGCTACTGGTGGAATGCACGGCTGCTTCAAAGCAGATGCGGTTGGTGTATTAAAAGGTCGGACGGTAATGTTGTGTCCGGACTTAGGAGCAAAAGAGATTTGGCAATCCAAGATGGCTATGCTCTTCTCCGTTTGCTCAAAGGTTATAATGAGTGACACATTAGAACAATGCGCTACTGATGAACAACGAAAGAAAGGATTGGACATTGCCGATTTCCTCTTGATGACCGATACACCACAAATGATTCTTTCAAAGATGATACAGCGCAATCCGGCTTTGCAGACGCTCATTGATGAATTGGGGTTAGAACTTATTGAATAACGAAGGAACTTGTTCCGGTCACTTATAGAAAGTCCATAACACAATAAGGACTTTTTGCCTGATAGCAATAAAATCCGGCTACTGCCACACTATGTGAATAGGCACAGGAGCAAGCTCCAATTATTAGAAATACGTATAAAAACGAGATTATGAATACTGATATAAAACAAGCAATGCACGTTGAAGCTGCCAAATCATTTGGCACATCAGAAGCCAACGAGAACGAAAGGCGTTGGAACGAAGATAAGGTCGATTGTAAAAATCAAGACCCTACCAACAATTATGACAAGACCAGAATGAGGCTGAATTTTGAGATTGGTCCCGATGGCAAAATACATCCGTTGGGGTATCAAGAGAAGTCTCTTGAACTCCGTTTGCAGGAACGATTGTTGGAATTAGGTTGGAAGCCATTCAAACCGGACAGTAAGATTCAACCGAACTGTTGCGCCAAATTTGTCTTTGGCGGCAATCATGAACGTACACTTGAGATGGCTTTTGGCAATCAGACCGTCAATTTAGAGAAAGGATCAGACAACAGCCATCTGCACCGCTGCGAGGAAATAGAACTTTGGGCGAAGGATGTTTATGATTGGTGTTCCCGAAGATATGGTCAGGAAAACATTGTCGGCTTTCAGGTTCACCTTGACGAGAGCAGCCCGCATATTCATGCTTTAGTTGTGCCAGTCGGTATCCGGCCTAAAAGCGGTCGTGAGTGTGTCATGTGGTCTGCAAAGTTCGGAAAGAACAGGTTTGAATATGGGCAGATATTGAAAGAAATGCACACATCGCTGTATGAGGAGGTCGGAAGTAAATACGGACTTGAACGAGGAGACAGCATATATGGGCGCAATGTGCAGCATTTGAACAAACGCGATTATATTCGTAAGCTATCAAAAGAGGCAAAACAGGCGGAGAAAGCGGTTAAGGGATTACAGACTATGATACACAGACTGGAATCGCAAATATTCAAGTCTAAATCTCAACTTGAACAGATTGACAAGGAACTGGCTTCCGGTAAAATAGCTCTTGAAGAATACAAATTTCAAAAGGCGGATATACAGAAACAGATTTCAGAATACCAATCCAAACTTGAAGACAAGGCTGACAAACTCCATACAAAAGAGCAGGAATTGAACAAACTGACCCAAGACCTTGAAAAAGCTGGCTCTGTAATACAGCCTTTCAGAAACTACAAAATTGATTTTGATCCACCTTGTATTTCGGGGAAATATCCTCTGTTTATTACGGACAAATGGATTGAGAAACAGAATCAGGAAATAGCCAAGCGTTTCAATTCGATCGTCCGCCAAATAGAGGCTCTCTATAGAAATGAAGCGGAGAGACAAGTGAAGACTGCACAGCAAAATGTATTGGCAGAGTATGGGGAATTTTATCGGTTAAAAAGGGATGTCGAACAACTTTCAAAGAACAACGATGAGTTAAAATCAATATTGGACACCATACTTGACCAACTGTCGAATCCATCACTCCGGTCAAAGATATTCGCCATAGCGGATGCTTTAGCAGGTGGAACTCCTATCAGTGTATCTTCTGGAGGAGGTGACTCTTCATCTGATATCCGATGGGATGGTCGTCAACCCGATGAAGAGGAAGAAGCCTATCGAAGAAGGTGTCTGATGTTTGCGATAGGAATGGTTAAGATTCAGAATAAAAAGAAAAGTTATAGGAGAAGATAAACGTCCTATTTGATGTGCTGTAATTAAAAACTAAAGTTGCAACACATTAAATGTTTTTAACTCATTATGTACAATACATACGCCCCATTATGAGAACGTACCGTTTGAGGTACCAAGTTCGTGGGTGTGGACAACTTTGGGAGAAATTAGTAATTATGGCGAATGTAATAATGTTTCCGTTGATAGCATAACCGATGACGACTGGGTTTTAGAACTTGAAGATTTAGAAAAGGATACAGCAAAAATCATTCAAACACTTTCTAGATCAAAAAGAAGTATTAAAGGAGTACGGCACAGATTCAACAAAGGAGATATCCTATACTCTAAATTACGCACATATCTGAATAAGGTCTTGGTCGCACCACAATCAGGATATTGTACAACTGAAATAATGCCATTCAATTCATACTGTAATGTTTCTTCATATTATCTTAATCATGTACTGCGTTCGGCATATTTTCTTGACTATACGCAACAATGTGGATATGGTGTTAAGATGCCACGCTTGAGTACAACAGATGCTTGTAATGGCATGATTCCATTGCCACCTCTTGCTGAGCAAAAGCGTATTGTGAAAGAAATTGAGCATTGGTTCTCTTTGATTGACATCATAGAAAGAGGTAAAGATGACTTGCAAACCACCATTAAGCAAGCCAAGAGTAAGATTCTTGACCTTGCCATTCATGGCAAACTTGTACCGCAAGACCCGAATGACGAACCTGCCTCTGAATTGCTCAAACGCATCAATCCAAAGGCAGAAGTCACTTGTGATAACGGGCATAAGTGGAAGTTGCCTCAAAGTTGGTGCTGGGCAAAAGGAAGACAAATCTTTTTGCCGATGAAATCTACCAAACCTCATAATGATGAATTTTTGTATATTGATATTGATTCAATTGATAACAAACGGCAGATAATTAATAAAATTAAAAGTATAAAAACAGCTAACGCACCGAGTCGAGCAAGCCGTTATACACAAAAAGGGAGATGTTGTATTTTCAATGGTACGTCCTTATTTGCGTAATATTGCTAAAGTTAGTGTGGATGGCTGCATTGCGTCAACTGGTTTTTATGTATGTAGTCCCATTGATGACCTTAATTCCGAGTATTGTTATTACCTTATGATCTCTGATTATGTTGTAACAGGACTAAATCAATTTATGAAAGGCGATAATTCTCCATCCATAAACAAAAGTCATATAGATGAATGGTTATTTCCTTTGCCTCCATTCCCCGAGCAGCAACGTATCGTCCAAAAGATAGAGAAACTATTCTCCCTTCTTGACCATATTAAAAAGTCCTTAGAAGTGTAGTCAAATGCACTTCTAAGGATTATAACGTATTTACCAGTTTACAATCTTATCCACGATTTTTTGCTGTTCGCTGGCTGTTCGGCGGAGATAAATACGAGTGGTTTCTATACTCTCATGCCCCATGAGGTCAGCTAACAGAGCTATGTCATTGAAATGGTCAAGAAAATTCTTGGCAAAACGATGACGAAAAGAATGAGGGTAAACAACCTCTCGGTTCATTCCGTATTTTTCGGCAAAATGTTTGAGTTGGGATGCAATGCCACGAGTAGTAATCCGCTCGCCAAATCTGTTTAGGAAG